>Ga0228674_1002157_pt1 | contig 11060 bp, 9 predicted proteins | sample 1D_rmetaG_FD_189054 | JGI IMG/M metagenome (GOLD analysis project Ga0228674, IMG submission 189054) | Seawater microbial communities from Monterey Bay, California, United States - 1D_r | ecosystem: Environmental > Aquatic > Marine > Coastal | place: USA: California | collected 2016-09-26
CTGTTTTGGGTGTTTCAGCAGGGGCAGTGTCTTCTGAGACCTCTAGGGTGAGGATAACGTCACCTTCGGAGACTTTGTCACCTACTGATACGTTAACTGATGTTACTGTGCCTTGATGCGGGCTTGGGACATCGATAACAGTTTTTTCTGACTCTAAAGAAAGGATATCTTGATCGATTTGAATGGTATCGCCAATATCAACATGGATTCTAGAAATGCTTAAACCATCTAAGTCTTCGATGGCGGGGAGCGTGAAAGAAATAGAGTTAGCCATAGTCATATCTCCAATAATGAATGAGGGTATAGTCGAGTCGAAACCTTAAAAAAATAGAACGGATCAAAGAGAAAAGGGGGTAGGAATTACTCCCTGATCCGTTCTGAGGCTGTAAGGTGTAACCTTACTTTCATGTATAAATGATGCGCTTGGAGGAGGAAGCACTAATAAATTAGTGGCTATTGGACATCATCATTTATGGTCATGATCTTGAAACTGATTAACCAAATGCAGCTTGTAGATTCGTGCCGTCTTGCTTATGGATTTCTAAGTCTTCTTTTAAAACAGTTAGCTTATGGCTAAATAAGGTTTTGATTATCTTATGAATCAACATGAAATTGGCCCCTAGACGACTCTCGTATTCGACAGCAATCTCAACTGTAGTAGAGTCGGCATTTGAAGCAATACTTATTTCAACGTGATCAATTGTTAATTGTAAATCATGGCGTGTTAGTTCAATCACGGTCTGACCATTATTTTGCCAATGAATGGTTTTATTCGGTACAGCATAAGCTGGCAGTACATCAAAACCATTTTTATCTAATGCAAATTCAGCCAAACTCATGCCTGAAACATCTTTATAGATTTCTGGTAAGAAGTCTTTAACAAATCGACGATCTTTAATCGTATTCCATACAACGCTGCTATCAATCGCTATATCAGTTTGTGCTTTAAATGTTCTTATCATGATGCGTCTCCATGTAATAAATTTAATTTATACCAACTGGTCGGTTTGTTGCCATAATACTTCGCTATGTTCGTTTGTCAACCATTTGGTGTAAAATAAAAATGGCTTCACCTAAATAGCTCAGTAGAGAGAACTGGAAAATTCATCGAATGCTATATATAATAAGGACTTAAGCGGTCTATATAACTATTTCAAATATATTAGACTAAATAGTGCTAAGAGGTGAAAAATGCCAAGAGATGGAAAGATAACGCGGGATAAAATTTTGACAACATCAATGGGTTTGGCCATCAGCCAGGGTCATGTTGCAACGCCAATTGATGAAGTGATAGCCGAAGTAGGTATCACCAAAGGGACATTCTTTTATCATTTCCCGTCTAAAAAACATCTTGCTATGGCAATGATCGAAAAGTTTTCTAACAGCAAACTGGATACTTTGAACGATTATTGTGCGAAAGCATCGAAACTAAGTAATGACCCTTTACAGCAACTACTAATTTTTGTGGGCTTGATTCAAGAACAGCACGCACAATTAGAGCAAGAAGAAATAGGCTGTCTCTATGCGAGTTATTGTTATGAAAACCAATTGGTAGATAAAGACATCGAAGAAATGGTATCTTCAACTATGCTGGAATGGAAAAACAAATTCAGCAGTAAAATTAAAGAAGTCATGGCAGCTTATCCGCCCGCGATGGAAATTGACCCTGATGAAGTAGCAGGCATGTTCTTAACGACATTAGAAGGTGCATACATCATGGCGAGAATCATGCCTGAGCGAGATGCTGTTGAAACATACCTAGAACAATATAAAACCTATCTGCAGGTATTATTCAAACAGCCTTAAACAAAGGCAATACAATAGATAAAGTTGTCGTTAGACAAAAACGTCTACAAAATAGGCCTATGCGAGATACTTATAACAGCCGTTATATTTTTAATATCGCTTTGGAACATAGAGCGGCATTAATTAAAGCGAATATTATTGCTATTCTGGCTACGCTCTGTGCTGTGCCAATTCCATTACTAATGCCTCTAATGGTTGATGAAGTCCTGCTAGATAAACCAGGTACGATCATCAATACCATCAACCACACTCTGCCTGAGTTTTGGCATCAGCCTGTGCGTTATTTAATTGTTGTGCTCATTATCACCATGGTGTTGCGCCTATTGTCTCTTGTGTTTAATGTTTGGCAAACGCGACAATTTACAATTATTGCAAAAGACATTACTTATAGAATACGTCATAGCTTATTAAAGCGGTTACAAAGCGTTTCGATGGCAGAATATGAAACATTGGGTAGTGGGGCAGTCAGTTCACATTTAGTAACAGATTTGAATACGATTGATAGCTTTATTGGAACATCAGTCAGTCGTTTATTAGTGGCCGTATTATCCATCATTGGTACAGCCGTCATCTTATTGGCCATGCATTGGCAATTGGCCTTGTTCATTCTGTTGCTCAATCCCATAGTCATCTACGCCACAGTAGTGATCGGTAAAAAAGTCAAAACACTTAAGCAACGTGAAAATAAAGCTTTTGAAGTCTTTCAATCCTCTTTGACAGAAACATTGGAAGGGATACAGCAAATTCGTGCGGCTAATCGCGAAACACATTACCTAAAACGGCTAGCAAGCCAAGCTGAGCTAGTCCGGGATCATGGGATAGCCTATGCGTGGAAAAGTGATACGGCGAATAGGCTCAGTTTTACTGTCTTCTTATTAGGCTTCGAGGTCTTCCGAGCTTCTGCCATGATGATGGTATTACTCTCCGATTTAAGCATTGGGCAAATGATGGCCGTGTTCAGTTACTTGTGGTTTATGATGAGCCCTGTCAATGAAGTGATAGGAATCCAATATGCTTGGTATGCAGCCAAAGCGGCTTTGGGGAGAATCAATACATTAGATAATCTTGATCAGGAACCCACATACAAACCGGTAGAAAACCCGTTTAGTGGGCAGCATACGGCATCAATCAGCGTTGAAGATTTATATTTTCGTTATGGTGACAACGAAGATGTATTAAAAGGCGTTAGTTTAGAGATCAAAGCAGGTGAAAAGGTCGCCTTGGTGGGTGCTAGCGGTGGCGGTAAATCTACTCTAGTACAAGTTTTATTAGGCTTATATCTACATCGAAGCGGTGAACTTAAATTTAACGGTATTCCTATCGAGCAAATTGGTCTGCAAACTGTGAGAAATAATGTTTCAACAGTCTTACAACATCCGGTGATTTTCAACGGTACTATCCGTGAGAATCTTACCATGGGCAAAGAGGCCTTAGACGAAGATATTTGGCATGTTTTAGATATTGCACAAATGACCGATTTTGTTTGGGATTTAGAAGATGACTTAGAGACGGAAATCGGGCGGAGTGGGGTTAGACTATCAGGAGGGCAGCGCCAGCGGCTAGCTGTCGCCAGAATGATTCTAGCTGAACCGAAAGTCGTGATATTGGATGAAGCAACATCAGCGCTTGATATGGAGACCGAACAGAACTTGCTCGAGGCCTTAGATACATTTTTACAAGAACGCACAACGATTATTATTGCACACCGATTTAGTGCGGTGAGACAAGCCGATAGAGTTTACGTTTTTGAAGACGGCAAAATAAGTGAGCAAGGCCACCATGATGAACTGATTAACAGTGGTGGTTTATATACGCGCTTATATGCAGAGGCCCGTGAGTAAATGAGTTTAAGAAAGCCGAGATAAAGGCTTATTTTTGCTGTCTTTCGAATAGTGTAAATAGGTGCCTGACAAACTATCTGGCCAGCTGATGTTGTCTTTTCCTAAGTACTGCCACCAAATACCTAAACCCAGGGGCAAACAGGCGATAAGGGAAACAGAAAAGCGCAAAAATGCTTGTTGCCACGTAATGGGACTATTTGAATAGCTAACTAAAAATACCCGCCAACTTCGCATCCCCAAGGTTTGACCGCCATGAGTCCAAAACCAACCATAGAAAGCAAAGCTGACCAGAAAGAGGTAGGCAATAAAAAAGGGGTTGCCTTGGCCAATGGCTTCACCACCATTCAGTGCCACAATCACTAATGTCGCTAATAGTAAGCTCGACAATAACAACAACAGATCATAAACAACAACGATAAGGTGTCGAAATGGGCCTGGCCTAACTGAGTTAACGCGTGATGACATAAGGATTAGGTTACAAAATAAAGTGCAATTAATTTGGGTAGATAAGCGACATAAAGTATCATTATTCTCTTAATAGATGTGAATTAGGAACACCATGTTACAAATGATTGGCCGCTCGGCACACTCCGCTTTTCGTTTAGCTAAATTATTAGCGCTACTTCAAGAGAATAATAGCAATATTACTGCTTTAAGAAGTGAGTATCGTTATTTTATAGAGCCCAAAGATGAGCATGAGCTGAATCCAACAGAACAAGACCTATTGTCGACACTGTTAGAAGCTAAGGCTGTGCAAAGTAATATTGATGATAAGGAAACCTTTTTCCTCGTTACGCCACGTCCAGGCACAATTTCTCCTTGGTCAAGTAAGGCAACAGATATCGTGCATAACAGTGGCCTCGAAACAGTAGCAAGAGTGGAACGCGGTATCGCCTTTTTTGTTGAAACGAACACGTCCTTATCGTTAAAGCAGTGGCAACCGATCATGGCTTTATTACATGATCGTATGATTGAAGCAATCTTTACCAGCGAAGAAGATGCTGACCGTCTATTTATGCACAGTGCGTCACGTCCACTGGTTATGATTGACATCTTGACTGGCGGTAGAAAAGCGTTAGCTGAAGCTAACATGACGATGGGTTTAGCATTAGCGGAAGATGAAATAGATTATCTAGTTGATAATTTTACAAGCCTAGGGCGTAATCCGAGTGACGCTGAATTGATGATGTTTGCTCAAGCGAACTCAGAGCATTGCCGTCATAAAATATTCAGTGCTGATTGGGTCGTTGATGGCGATCCCCAACCAGAAACGCTATTTAATATGATCCGAAACACCCATAATAAGAATCCACAGGGTGTCATCACAGCATACAGCGATAACTCATCTGTTATTGCAGGGCCAAAAAGTGATCGTTTCCATGTTGATATGAGAACGAATCAATACCGCTATCAAGGTGAAGAACAACATATCATCATGAAGGTGGAAACACATAACCATCCAACAGCCATTTCACCATTCCCAGGGGCAGCAACAGGCGCCGGTGGTGAAATACGTGATGAAGGTGCAACAGGCAGAGGTTCAAAACCAAAAGCCGGCCTCACGGGTTTTTCAGTCTCAAACTTAAATATCTCAGGCTTTGAACAACCGTGGGAAATGCCATACGGCAAACCAGCTAGGATGGCTTCAGCACAAGAAATTATGTTGGAAGGCCCCATAGGTGGCGCAGCGTTCAATAATGAATTTGGTCGACCTAACCTATGTGGTTATTTCAGAACATATGAAATAGCAGTACCAGACGGTGATGGCTTTGAAGTACGGGGTTATCACAAGCCGATTATGGTGGCAGGGGGTATGGGCACAATCCGGCCTCAACATGTCAAAAAGGACCAATTTGAACCAGGCGCTCAGCTTATCGTACTCGGTGGACCAGCCATGTTGATAGGGTTGGGAGGCAGTGCTGCATCATCGGTCTCATCTGGTAGCAGCGAAGAAAGCCTAGACTTTGCTTCAGTACAGCGTGGTAATCCTGAAATGGAACGCCGTTGCCAAGAGGTCATTGATCGTTGTGTTGCTCTTGATGATAAAAACCCAATTATTGCCATTCATGATGTCGGGGCCGGTGGCTTATCTAATGCGTTTCCTGAACTGGTTGATGATAGTCAGCGTGGTGGGCGTTTTGATTTACGCTTAGTGCCTAATGATGAACCGAGTATGTCGCCGATGGAAATTTGGTGTAATGAATCGCAAGAACGTTATGTACTCGGTATTGCGCCAGATCAAATAGAAACCTTTAAAGCCATTGCCGATCGCGAGCGTTGTCCGTGGGCCATTGTAGGTGAAGCAACGGAGGCGTTGGATTTATTAGTCGGTGATGCTGACAATGACAATATGCCGGTAGAAATGCCATTGTCATTACTGTTAGGTAAACCACCTAAGATGTTGCGTGAAGTGGCGCATCTTGAGTTTCATAATCCAGAATTAGAGTTAGCCGGTATTGATACCAATGCGGCATTAGAGCGGGTATTAAAGCTGCCTACAGTTGCAAGCAAAAACTTCTTAATTACCATTGGTGATAGGAGCGTCACAGGACTAGTAGCACGTGATCAAATGGTAGGTCCTTGGCAGATTCCAGTTGCTGATTGTGCCGTCACTTTAGCTGATCACCATGGTTTTAAAGGTGAAGCAATGGCCATGGGTGAGCGTGCACCAGTGGCATTAGTCGATGCACCGGCATCAGGCCGTATGGCGATTGGTGAAGCGATTACCAATATTGCCGCAGCCAGTATAGATAAATTAGGCGATATTAAATTGTCCGCTAACTGGATGGCTGCTTGTGGTCATGAGGGTGAAGATGCGTTGCTGTATGACACCGTCAGAGCAGTGGGGATGGAACTTTGTCCGAAATTGGAAATTGCGATTCCAGTTGGTAAAGACTCATTATCTATGAAAACAGTCTGGCAAGAGCGAGATGAGACTAAATCGGTTACCTCACCATTATCTCTTGTCATTACAGCATTTTCACCAGTTACAGATGCAGCCAAAACGGCGACACCGCAACTCAGAACGGATGTGGGTGATACAGACTTAATTTATATTGACTTAGGTAAAGGCTATAACCGTTTAGCGGCATCAGCCTTGGCACAAGTCTATAACCAAGTAGGACATTACGCGCCTGACTTAGATGAACCGACAGATCTGAAACAGTTCTTCTCAGCGATACAACAGCTTAAGCAAGATAATGTTTTACTGGCTTATCATGATAGAAGTGATGGTGGTTTGATCACAACACTTTGTGAAATGGCGTTTGCTGGACACTGTGGTTTAGATATTACATTGACAGGATTAGGCGATATTTTGCCTGTCCTGTTTAATGAAGAATTAGGTGCGGTGATTCAAGTACGTCATAGTGATGTTGATGATGCTCTAGCAGTATTACGAGAAAATGATCTAGCACATTACAGCCATGTGATTGGCACAATAACAGACGACCAGCAAATTGGTATAACAGTCAACGGCACTAAAGTAATAGATTCACCACGGTCGAGACTACAACGTTACTGGGTAGAAACCAGTTATCAAATGCAAGCACAGCGTGATAACCCTGCTTGTGCTGAAGAAGAGTTTGATGCTTTATTGGATAACGCAGATCCAGGACTGTCAGTAGACTTATCATTCGATCCAAGTGAGCATGTCGCAGCATCATTTATTGTCAGCGGTATTAGGCCTAAAGTGGCTATTTTGCGTGAGCAGGGTGTCAATGGTCAGATAGAAATGGCAGCGGCTTTTGATAGTGCTGGCTTTACTGCAGTTGATGTCCATATGAGCGATATCTTGGCCGGCAGAATTGACCTAGATGATTTTAAAGGACTGGTTGCTTGTGGTGGTTTTTCCTATGGTGATGTTTTAGGTGCCGGCCGCGGTTGGGCCAGTACAATTTTGCACAATGACACTGCACGCCAACAATTTAGCAATTTCTTTAATCGTCAAGATACCTTTGCACTCGGTGTGTGTAACGGCTGCCAAATGCTATCACAGCTAAAAGAACTCATTCCCGGCAGTGACCATTGGCCACAATTTGAGCGCAATATCTCTGAACAATTCGAAGCCCGTTTTTCACTGGTAGAAATTGTAGAGTCACCTTCTATCTTATTAAAAGGTATGGCAGGTTCGACTATGCCGATTGCTGTTGCACATGGTGAAGGGCGTGCACAATTTGCAAGTACTAATGACGTTGACAATGCCTTAGTTTCGATGCGTTACGTTGATAACTATGGCAAACCAACAGAGCGTTACCCAAATAATCCAAATGGTTCACCGAGAGGGATTACTGCCCTGACTACGACAGATGGCCGTGTCACGATAATGATGCCACATCCTGAGCGGGTAACACGTACAGTCCAACACTCTTGGCACCCAGATGACTGGGGTAAAGAGGGACCATGGTTACGTTTATTCCATAATGCCAGAAAGTGGGTGGGTTAAAAATACGATCGGTGCGGTTTACTTTTTAGCTTGTTTACGCAAGAGAAGGTATAAAGCACCGGTGCCACCGTCTTCAATACGGGCGGAACAAAAGGCCAAAACTTCATCCATTTCACGAAGCCAATGGTTGAGTTTTGTTTTTAATATCGGTTTATGATGTTTGGAACTCCAGCCTTTACCATGAATAATTCGCGCACCACGTATATTGTAGCTAAGACAATCAGAGATGAAATCGACTAAAGCCTGATGTGCAATAGGAATAGTCATGCCGTGTAAATCAAGTTCGGCATCCATCTTTATTTGTCCACCTCGAAGCTTCGAGAGTTGACGTTCTTGAATACCACTACGTCGAAAAGCTAAGGCTTCTTCACTGCCGACCAAATCATTAGGCTCATAGATATCTGTAAGACTAGACTCATCTCTGCAGGATGAACGCTGTTTAACAGATGGTGCGGCATCGATGGGCTTGGTAACGGGCTTAATTTTATCTTGCGTGAGGTGTTCAATATCACCTATTTCTTGGCGGAATAAATCAATATCGTCTTGGTCTGAAGGTTCACTCATGAAAGGCATATTAACAGAACGATCTAACACTATAAGATAGCATCATTATTTATTTTTAGCAGCGATCCATTGCGACATGTAACGTGTACTCGCAAGTGTGTGATGCTTTAGCATAGCGCCAGTGAAATTGGCTAAGCGATGTTGTTTTAGATGTGTTGAGATAGCGTTAATCTTCTCAATCAATGCTGACCCAATCTTATTGGCATCATAAGATTGATGTAACAATGTGTGACAATGTTGCTGTGAAGCTACCCATTGTGTTTGATTTTGGTAAAGTGCAACAGCCGCCTGAATAAAATCATTATCGTTATTAGCAATGACACCTGGCCAAGGGTGTGTATCTGCCATACCTTCTGCACCAATAGGTGTGGTGATACTCGGTGTCTGTGTGATCATCGCATCAAGCAATTTCCCTTTGAGGCCGGCACCGAAACGCAATGGTGCTAAACAGACACGTGCTTGGCCCATGACTGATAAAGCATCATCGGCCCAGCCTTTAATCAAGAAGCCAATATCAGGATTATTTAAAGCAGTGGCTTTAGGCGGAGGATAAGCACCATAGATGTGGCATTCTGCGTTTGATAAGTGTTGCCTTATCTCAGGCCAAAGTGTTCGTAAGTAAAGAACAGCATCCCAATTAGGCGCATGACGAAAATTACCGATAGTGATGAAGTGTTGACGTTGCTCGAAGGCCAGACTGTTATTGGGTAACTGTGTTAAATCGACCATAAAAGGTAGCAAATGGAACAGGCTTGGATCGACTTTAAAGTAGTCAATGAGCAAAGCCATTTCATAAGGGGAAATAATAAGGGAAAGATCACAGCGTAAAATAGCCGCAATTTCACGTTTAGCAATATCATTGACGAGATCACTATCGTGAAAATCACGATTTTGTTTTAACGCTTGCTGCCGTGCATAGCGAAGACATTGTAAATCCTCAGTGTCTAATATCTTGATGGCATTGGGACAGTATTGATCAATACGCCAACCAAATTGTTCTTCCATCATAAACCGGTCGAACAGAACAATATCGGGGTTATAGGCAGCAGCATAGTCATTAAAGCTATCACAATTAAGCCGAATCGCTTGCTGACTGATACCCTCATCAGAAAGTTGGATTTGATGTGCCGTCGTCTGGGCAGGGCTAGCAAATTCAACGTGCCATCCTTGCCGTTTAAAAAGCCTAAGCTGTGACAGTATATGACTACCGGCAGCAGATGAGTTAGGCTCTGGCCAAACATAACCAATCACAAGTACCTTTTTCATGGAATAAGGTGTTTAAGAGGCTGGGCGTTTAAATTCACCCCAACGTGGTTTGGGTTTGGGTTTGGGCAGGTCAGTTTCGATCGGTGGGAAAGCATTTGCGTCATCACCGTAACTATTTAAAAATGCAGTGTCTGGCTTCCTTTGTTGTTTGCCGTCTGTAGGTTTACTATTTGGATTACCTTCACCCTTAAGGGTTGTTAACTCCGTTTGTAGGGCAAAAATTTGTTCCCTTAACTGTAAATTCTCTTCTCTAAGCATAATGGCCTCTTCGCGTAACACCATTATTCTTTCACTCATTTCAGCCGGTGTGGCAGCCCCTTTTTCAGGGTTATCCTTACCCTTAGATTGTTGGTCAAGAGAATTGATTAAACCAAATTCTCCTTCTGGCTCACTGGCTTCTGTTGTTTCTTCAGCCGGAGCGGGCGGTTCATCAGACCCTATAAGGAAAAAAGCAGCCGCACCACCAAGAATGATAAGTACAAGCACACCAATAGCGACCTTAATGAATAAAGGTTTTGCTAAACCAAGTATTTTTGTATCGGCGCCTTCGCCATCTGGTAAGTCACCTTCCGTTGGATTCTCTTCTTTCTCAGCCACAAAGCACTCCAGTTGACAGGGATGATATTAAGTCAATATCACTATAATAGCCTTATCGACGCTTTTGACTCAATTCTTTAAAAGAGATTATTTTAATAAGCCAATTGATAAGTTAGATAAGGCTATGCTAGTCTCGCTAAAGCAATAAAATCGATACAAATATTCAGAAAGAGGGGCGTTCAGGTGTGAGGCCCTATTTTTTTATCTTATAGATTGTTCTCAAGTTCAAAAAAACAATAACAATAATAAGCGACGGTTGGTATTAACAATTTTAGAGAAGAAGTTATGGATGAACGAAATGCAGCTGCGACACAGGATGACGAAAAACTAATTGATTTTCGAATTTTGGCTGAAGATGCACCAGTCATGTTATGGATAACGAATAACACCGGCGAAAATATCTTTTCAAATGGACTTTATAAAACCTTTATAGGCCGTAAATGTACGTCGTCAAAACCTTTTGGACAGATTGCTGCCTGATTTAAGGGACACATTAGTTCATCAGGGTTAAGTTAGTTTACATGTCTATCGTAATGTATTTG
>Ga0228674_1002158_pt1 | contig 11058 bp, 10 predicted proteins | sample 1D_rmetaG_FD_189054 | JGI IMG/M metagenome (GOLD analysis project Ga0228674, IMG submission 189054) | Seawater microbial communities from Monterey Bay, California, United States - 1D_r | ecosystem: Environmental > Aquatic > Marine > Coastal | place: USA: California | collected 2016-09-26
AGTAGTACGTACAACAGGTAGCTACTATGATTGGTCAATCAATCTATCAGCAGGTAACTTAGATGGTGTTGGATACATTGAAAAGTTTGGACGTAATGCCACAATGTCAGCAAACATTGAAACTATTTGGGACGGCAGTAACTTATACACTTACCTAACAACAGCAAGTTCAGTTTATGTTACATCAAGTGATGTGAATGATGCCCCAGGAGATACAGGTGCTAGAACTGTAGAAGTACAAGGACTTGATGAGAATTATGCACTGGCTACAGAAGAGGTCAACGTAGATGATGGTGCTTCAACAACAACATTTATTAGAGTATTTCGTGTTCGTACAAAAACAGCAGGTAGCAGTGGCGGAGCAGAAGGTATTATATCAGTTCGCTCAGCGTCTAGCGGCGGCGGAACTTTACTAGCACAGATACAAAAAGTTGGCACAGGTGGTGGTGCTAGTCTAGGACAATCATTTATGGCATTATACACAGTGCCAGCAGGTAAGACAGCATACATAACACAATGGATAGTAGGTGCAGGTGCTCAGAACGCAGACACTACAGCACTTTTAGTATGCAGAACATTTGGTGATGGTGGATTTAATTCCAAAGACATTATCATATCAGCAGGACAGCAGTTTGCCAAAGACTATAAAATTCCCCTACAGTTTACTGAAAAGACAGACATTGAAGTAAGAGGTTTTTCTAGTTCAGCAGGTAACGACTGTTCGTCAACTTTTAACATAATACTAATAGATAACCCAGCGTAATGTTTCAACGTATTGCTGTTCCCTTAGTGCGTAATCCTAGATGCCAGCAAGCTGTTGACGGACTTACAGCCAAAGACTTTCGTTATTACGACAAGGATGGCTTTGAGCTATGTCAGGCAGAACAACGCTACTACGAAGCGGAAAACCACCCTATAGAGCAAGATATACTTAATCATAGACTATGGCAAGAAGAATGGATGACCATTGACCATGATAGACTACACTTTGATCATGCTATGATCTTACACCGTTGTTCATACGAAGGCCAAGCTAGGGAACAACTTCAGGAATTAAAATCAACGATACCACAAGCAGACTTATTGTTACGTACTAAACCTCAATGGGGTTACGACTTTGATCTAGACTACATCACAGAAAGCGGAGAAATCTTTGAAGTGTTACATATTGAATGTGACTTCAACGACTTTGATGAGTTTCAAGATAAGTTATATAAATTTGAAGATCGTATAGAACGTATAGACTTTGAAGAGGCCGCTAGATCAATATGGCGTGAAAGAGACCAATGGCAACACCTCAAAGCATTCACACAAAATGACTGGAAAGCCAACCACTTATTAGGTTGGGAAAAATCTGAGTATACAGAAAAAGCCTTATAAGTAATAGTAATTATTAGTAACTATTGCATAAGGACGAAACATGAAGTTTGACGCATTAAAATTTAAGTTATATTACGACTTTATATTAACACAAGTTTACCCTGAACCTGAATCAGACTACCATAAGATCACTACATCAGAAATATATGATCTTATGATTAAACCTTTAAAACTTAAAAAGACAGCAAATATTTTAGACGTAGGCTGTGGCCCAGGATATTTCTTAGATGTGATGAAAAAGAAGAAGTTTAAAAAAGCTGTTGGAACTACAGGGTCAGTGGAAGACATAAAGATATGTGAGGACAAAGGCCATACAGTACGGCAAGAAGATATCAGTTTCTTAACTGACAAAGATGAATCACTAGACTTTATTTTTTGTAGACAAGTATTAGAACATTCACCGTTTCCTTATATTACTTTACTAGAGTACAATAGAGTTTTAAAACAAGGTGCTAAAATCTATATCGAAACACCACAACCAAACTGTGTTAGAAATCACGAAAGCAACACAAATCATTATTCAGTGCTAACTGATCGTATGTTAATGAACTTACTCATTAGAGCGGGATTTGACATTGAAGTTTCTAATAATTTAGAGTCAACAGCATTGGATAAAAAGACAGGTGAAGAGTTCAGTGAAAAAGCATATGGCATAGTAGCAGTTAAAAAACGGCCAATTGACGTTAAATAGTAGTATGGATATAGAACAACTTAAACATTTAGCAGGTGTAAATGATACTCCTACCATGGGGGAAAACATATCAAACACTGCCTCAGCAAAAAGTGAATATATGAAAGCACATAATATTCACCCGGGTACACCTGAATGGTTTAAGTTATGGTTCGCACAGCCACATCTAACTGGCGAAAATCCAATGCCGAGGAAGTAATATGTCTAAGTCACTAGACGGTGTATTAATCAAAAAAGCACATAAGAAGCAACAGTTCACAAAAAAAGAACTCCAAGAATTTAAAAAATGTGCTGATCCAGAGAATGGCCCAATGTACTTTATGAGTAACTTCTTTACCATACAGCACCCTGTACATGGCAGTATGAAGTACACTCCATTTGAATATCAAGAACGTTTAATATCAGCGTATCACGACAATAGATTTTCAATATCAATGATGCCTAGGCAAACAGGAAAATCAACATCAGCCGCCGGATACTTGTTATGGTATGCTATGTTCAATTCAGATGCAACAGTTTTAGTGGCCGCACACAAATATGCAGGTGCACAAGAAATTATGCAACGTGTTAGATATGCTTATGAGTCATGTCCAGATCATATCAGAGCAGGTGCTGTTAGTTATAATAAAGGATCTATAGAGTTTGACAACGGCAGTCGTATAGTAGCACAAACAACAACTGAAAACACTGGACGAGGTATGAGTATATCAATGTTATACTGTGATGAGTTTGCGTTTGTTAGACCTACTATTGCTCGAGAGTTTTGGACTTCGATATCACCTACACTTACTACTGGTGGTAAAGCAATTATTACATCAACACCAAACTCAGATGAAGACCAATTTGCACTATTATGGAAACAAGCAAACAAGTGCGAGGATGAGCACGGTAACGAAACAAAATTAGGCATTAATGGATTTAAAGCATATAGGTCATATTGGAACGAGCACCCAGACAGAGATGACGAATGGGCGAAACGAGAAAGAGGCACATTAGGTGATGAACGATTTAGACGTGAGATGGATTGTGAATTTATTATCAATGATGAAACACTTATTGCACCTACCAAGCTAATTGACCTAGCAGGAATAGAACCAATTCAGCAAATGGGGCAAGTACGTTGGTACGACAAACCTAAGAAAGGTGACATCTACGTAGTATCCTGGGATCCAAGTTTAGGAACAGGCGGAGACTACTCTGCAATGGAAGTTATTAACGCCAACACAACAACACAAATAGCAGAATGGAAACATAACAGAACTACTATTCCTGAACAAGTTCGTGTGTTTGTTGAAATTATCAAACACCTAAATGAAACAGTAGAAGACAATAATTCGATATACTACTCAGTAGAAAACAATACACTAGGTGAAGCGGCTCTGATTAGTTTAGCAGAATATGGTGAAGAGAATATACAAGGTATATTCCTAAGCGAATCTAAAAAAATGGGCAATGGAAAAAGATTCCGTAAAGGTTTTAACACAACAAATAAAAGTAAAATTGCTAGTTGTGCTAAATTTAAAAATTTAGTAGAGTCAGGTAAATTTAAAATTAAGTCAAGATCATTAATCAGTGAACTTAAAAACTTTGTAGCACATGGCACAAGCTATGCGGCCAAACCTGGTGAGCACGATGATCTAGTTATGGCAACAGTACTAGCAGTTCGTATGATGCAACAACTACAAGAGTATCATAAAAATATTGGCGAAAACTTACGTGATCATGATGACGATTTCGTAGAGCCACTTCCGTTCATAATGATTTAATTGTTAGGTTAGATAAATACACTTATGATATCATTAGAAACCACAAGACAAAAACTGTATGATTTACTAGTTGCTAAGAGCTTTGATTTAACTACTCGAGATGCAAAAGGTAAAGAAACAGCAGATCCTAAAAAAGCAGATTTATTCTCTTTTAACTATAAAGTTGGCGATAATAACTACGGTGCAGTAGTAGTTACTATTAGTTCATCAGGCGAGTTAGAAGTTTATTATGGTGATGTACTAGGCAAAGGAATGGAGTCAGAAGATAAATCAGATTGGTATGATTTCTTATATCAACTAAGACACTTTTCTAAACGTAACATGTTAGAGTTTAGTTTAAAAAATATGAACAAACTAAAATATGCTATGCAAACAATGGCACAAGTACAAGAGTCTAAATACTACGGATTCAAAAAAACATCATATACAAAACCAACAAAAGAAGCAAAACTTAAAATAATTCATTCAAAGCCAATTGATGAAGAACAAGGTGATCAGCGTTACAGAAATGTAGCATCATTATATGTTGAAACATCAGAGGGCGAACGTTTTAAATTACCATTTACTAAACTATATGCAGGTCGTGCTATGGCAAGACATGTGAGCGAGGGTGGTAATCCGTATGACAGTTTTGGTTCTTATATTTGTGAGCTTGTTGATGATATTAAAACATTAAGTACTTTTACACGATATGCACGTGGTCACGAGTGGCAAGATTCAGAAACAGCAGGTCTGGCTGAACGTGGTCTTAAGCACTTTGGGGACATTAAACGTAAAGTCAAATCAATGATCGGCAAACGTGGATATCATAGAGCACTTGAAGATTTTAACACTAGTGAAAAACCACAACAAGAAGTTGTAGATCGTGTACGCGAGTTATTCACAGAGAGATTATTAGATCAACGAGTAGAGTCAGCAATACCAGTGTTGGCCAAACTTGAATTAGAGGGTAAGTCAATGAAAGAAATTAAAGAATTTGAGTCGTGGGCAGAAGACATGTCTTACGATGTAAACGAAGGGTTTGATCCAGAAGAATTTGAAGGTAAAGTTACTGTTCCAGGACCTGGTGGTATTCCAACAGATATTACGTATACTGCTAAAGTAGACAACGAACAAAATCGTGTACATGTAACTAAGTGTTCAAACGATCAGTATAGAGATGAATGCCAAGATGACGCTGAAGCAGAGTGGGACGCAAGAGATATGGATGTTCCAATGGAAGACAAATATGTCGACGAAGGTAAAATGAAAGACATGATGTGGAGAGATGCAGAACGCATGGAACGTGAAGATTTTGTTGAAAAGTACGGTGAAGAGAATGGCGAGTTCTGGGACAACATCATGGCCGAGTCAATCGACGAAGGTAAAATGAAAGAACTGTCCACGGACATGGAAGAACTATCTGATAAAGAGTTTGAGGAAAAATATCAAAGTAAAAAATCAGACTGGTCTGAAGTCAAAACACCAGGACTAAGACAAGATCCAAACAAACCAGCATACATTGGCAAGATGAAAAAATATGCTGGTGACTTAGCCGCAGAAGCAGAAGTAACAGAAGACTATGCACCATCAGTAGGTGATCAAATTGTTACAGGCAAAGGCACTAAAGGCACAGTTGAAACAGTAACAGATGAAGCAGTTGAGTTTAGAACTGAAACAGGTAAACTATTAAAAACTGCTATTTCAAACGTTGAACCAGACGCAGTAAACGAAGATGATGTAGAAGAAGGTAACGAGTTTACACTAGCTCTTGCTAACGCTAAACGTGACGGCAAAAAAGAGTTTGAAGTTGACGGTAAAGTATATAAAGTAGAAGAAAGTCAAGTTGCACGTATAGTAGATTTGGTAAACTATAGAAAGTAACAGTATTGACAAACCCTCAAAAGAAGCACATAATTTAGTTTATGTGCTTTTTTTACGACCATTTGGTAAAATATACTCATATTACTATTGACAGCATAAATAAATTATATTACACTAGTATAGTGTTTTATACACAGGCACATTTAAGGCAAAACATTATGGCACATAAAGGAGAAACATACTATGGCAAGTTTAGCAGATATCAGAGCAAAATTACAAGCATCTGAGAACAATCAAGGTAACAACCGATCATCCGGTGGTGACAACGCAATTTACGCACACTGGAACATTCAAGAAGGTACATCAGCAACAATTAGATTCCTTCCAGACGCAGATCCAAACAACACATTCTTTTGGCAAGAACGAAATATGATCCGTTTACCATTTAATGGCATTAAAGGCCAGATGGATAACAAGAACGTATTAGTTCAAGTACCATGTGTAGAGATGTGGGGTGAGTCATGCCCAATTCTAGCAGAAGTTAGAACATGGTTTAAAGATTCATCACTAGAAGAAATGGGTCGTAAGTATTGGAAGAAGAAGTCTTATATATTCCAGGGCTTTGTTAGAGAGAATCCAATAGCAGATGATACTACACCAGCTAATCCAATTAGACGTTTTATTATGAGTCCTCAAATCTTTACTATTATTAAGTCAAGTTTGATGGATCCAGATATGGAAGAATTACCAACAGACTACAACGCTGGTTTAGACTTCCGTGTTACTAAAACACAAAAAGGTGGATATGCTGATTATACAACTTCAAACTGGGCAAGAAAAGAAAGTGCATTAACGGACCTAGAGCAGGCCGCAGTTAATGAACATGGTTTACATACACTAGGAGATTTTCTTCCTAAGAGACCAGGTGAGCACGAACTTAAAGTTATGAAAGAAATGTTTGAAGCATCAGTAGATGGTAGACAGTATGATCCAGAACGATGGGGTGCGTACTACAGACCAGCAGGTATGCAAGCACCACAGAATGCACCTACTATGTCAGCACCAACAGCAACACCAACAGCAACACCAACAGCAACACCAGTAGCGGCTCCAGTAGCAGAAACAGCACCTGCACCAACAGTTGCTCCTACACCAGCAGTAGCTACTGCACCAGAACCAGCACCAGCACCAGTGGCAGAGCCAGTAGCAGAAACAGCGGCGGCTCCAGCAGGCGGTTCTAAAGCGGAAGACATTCTTGCAATGATCCGTTCAAGAGGCAAATAATAAGTAGTTAGTGGCATGGGCGGTAAGTAATTTACCGCTCAGTCTCTTTGGATAACTAACATTATGAAAATAGCAATCACTGGACACACTTCTGGTATAGGTCAGGCATTAGCCAGAATATACCAATCTCAAGGTCACGAAATTGTAGGCATCAGTAAACGTGATGGAAATAATATACAGAACATTCCTAGAACAATCGCTTTAATTAAAGAATGTGATTGGTTTATTAATAATGCACAACACGGTTATTGTCAAACTGATCTTATGTTTGCATTATATAAGTTATGGCAAGGTCATGAAGGTAAGCAAATAATGGTTATAAGTACTGCAATGACTCTTAGTCCTGTTAGTACACAATCAGGTCTTGAGTATGAACAATATTATAATCAAAAGAAAGCATTAGAAGAAGCAACTAAAGTTTTAGCACATAAAGATTATTGGCCGCAGATAACAATGGTTAAACCAGGTGAAGTACACACTGGTGACCACAGTGGACCAATGGCAGTTGATGTTAACTTATGGGCCGAACAGTTAGTTAAATGTTTAGATGTTAATTCTAAATTAAAAGTATACGAAATTACACTAGGGCCTAGTTACATTGGACAGTAAAAAATATATAACTAATCGAGCATTTTGTCCTCTAGCTTGGACAGGAATATACGTTGACGCCGGAGGTGATGTGCGTAATTGTATACGTAAAACAAACCATCAATTGGGCAGTCTTAGAGATAACTCGATACACGAAATATTATCTAGTGATAAAGCAAACGACATACGAACACGTATGTTAAAGGGAGAGAAAGAACCTACTTGTGAATGTTGCTATAAGCTAGAAGAAGGTAAGAAAAGTTTTGATATAATCAGTGACAGAATATACTATCTTAAAGAACTAAAGAATGTTCCTTTTGATACATACGAAGATCCAAAAAACTTTGATCTAAGAAAAATTGATGTACGTTGGTCAAATCAATGTAATTTTGCTTGTGTATATTGCGGACCAATGTATAGTAACAAGTGGGCAAAAGAAGTAAAGCTACCAATAAAAGCACTTGATAGTAAAGGTGAGAGATTAACTGAAGTAAAAGAATACATTTTAGAGAACATTGAGCAGTTAGAAAATGTTTACTTTGCAGGCGGTGAACCTTTGTTGATGAAACAAAACGAAGAAATCATACAAGCACTGTGGGAAAGAAACAGAAATGTACAAATTAGAGTCAACACTAATTTAAGTAAAACAGGAACACCAATATTTGATTTATTATGTAAGTTTCCTAATGTACATTGGATACTAAGTGTAGAATCAATGGATGATGAGTACGAGTATATACGTACTGGCGGCACCTGGTCTGATTTTGTAGAAAACCTAAGCGTACTGCAAAAACTAGATCATAAAATTAGTTTTAATATGTTATGGTGTTTGTTTAACCCATGGTCATTATTTACAACCATTGATCACTTTCAAAGTTTAGGGTTTCAGAATAACAGTTACATTATAGGACCAATTGAAACTCCTGTATGGCAAGATGTTAGACAGTTTAACAAGCTCACACGTGACAAGCTAGCTAAAGAATTAGAGAAAAGAATCCAAGAGAAACCAGGGTATCTACTCGAAGATGGATATCATAACTTGTTAAAACATATCAAATCTCCTTTTACAAGAGATACTGACTATGTGTTAAAAGAATCAAACGATATGGATCAACGACGTAATTTAGATGCTAAGAAAATATTTCCTGAGGTATTTCAATGCTTACGAGACTAGATGACATACTGTACCCAAATAAAGTAGAAGTTATAGATTTTAGTTCTATAGGAAAATTCTTTTACCCAGTATTTAAGTGTGGAAATTCAACTCTTAGGTATGCCGCAGAAGATCAAAAATTTAGAACATTAGTCAATGAACAGATACGCAAATTAGATTTGATTGATGTTTTTGTTAGAGATCCGCGTGAAAGGTATCGTAGTGCCGTACAGACTTATATGTATTACATGGAAAAGGAAAATGTAGACTTTGATACGGTGTACTATTATTTAAGACAAGGAATAATGTTAGACCGGCATCTTGTAGGACAACTTAACTGGATTATTAATTTAGCACGATATATGAATCCACAAGCAAAGATTCAATTTCATAGCATGGCTATGTTAGATCAATATTGTAAAGGTCTTAACCTAGTAGCAGATAAGTTAACTACACTAGATGATCAACTGCTAGATGAGCTAGTAGATAATCCTTTATTAAAAAATCAATTTAGTTTAGATCAAATTATATTAGACGAATTAGTAGGTGATAGCTGGACAGTAAAACAAATAATAGATCATCTTAAAGAAAGAGACTTAACGGCATATACAGCTATCATAGGAAAAGCACATCATGTATTGCCCAAGATTTAAACATTTTGCTAGGTTAAACGAGGACGGTACAACTAGTCGTTGCGGTCATATGGTTGACGCACCTAGGTTTAAAACATTTGATGAATTAGAATCAAGCAACTGGAATAAACAACTACAACAAACAGAACAATGGCCTATAGAATGTGTTAGGTGCCAAACAACAGAGCAAACATCAGGACAAAGTATTAGACTAGACAGCAAAAAGAAACACGAACTGTTAAAAAACTTTAGAGACAATTATCTAGTTATAGGCGGTGTTTTAGACAACGTATGCAACTCAGCATGCCAGTTTTGTTGGGAAGGACTGTCAACTACAATAGGTAGTTTAAAAAAGAATATAATTAAATTAGAAAATGTTACTGCATTTGATAGTTTACCGCAAGATAGAATTATAGAATTAGACATTAATGGTGGAGAGCCAAGCTACAGTAAGAATTACAAAAAGTTATTAAACAACTTACCACCTAATGTTAAGATAGTTAGAATAAACACTAACGGAACACAGGTAATACCTGAAGTAAAGCAACTGATAGAGAATAAAGTTAAAGTTACAATTACATTGAGTTTTGATGGGACTGAATCAGTTAACGAATATAGTCGCTGGCCTATTAAATGGAAAAAATGGGACCAGGTAGTTAAAGAGTATAAACAATTAGCAGATGATAGTAATTTAATTGAAATAGGATTTTGGAGTACGCTGAATGTGTTTACTATAGCAGATTTAGAAAACATGTTAAGATATGCGGACTCAGTAGGAATACCATTTAGTTATGGTGTCTTAGAGTTTCCAGAACAGTTGAGTATAAAATATGTAAATCCGTTTACTGTAAAAGCAAAAGAACTTTTTCAAAAAACGGACATATTGTTGCTCAAACAACTTGAACCTTTGGTTGCTTCAAGTTATAATAATGAAAAAGAATTAGTAGAGTTTATAACTAAGCAAGATAAACTACGTAAGATTAGTTATAAAGATTACTTTGATATAGAACTAGGAGAATAACATGTCGTCAAAACCATTTGATGTAAGTAAGTTTAGAAAGAGCATTAGTAAGTCAATACAAGGGTTATCGATTGGATTTAACGATCCGACAGATTGGGTGTCAACAGGCAACTACGCCCTAAATTATTTAATCAGCGGCGACTTTAACAAAGGTATACCACTAGGCAAAGTAACAGTGTTTGCTGGTGAATCAGGTGCAGGCAAGAGTTACATCTGCTCAGGGAACATTGTTAAAGAAGCACAAGAGCAAGGTATCTTTGTAGTACTGATTGATTCAGAGAACGCACTTGATGAAGCTTGGCTACAAGCATTAAAGGTTGATACTAGTGCAGAGAAACTACTTAAACTTAACATGGCTATGATTGATGATGTAGCGAAAACAGTTAATGACTTTATGGTAGAATATCGTGCTATGAATGAGGAAGAAAGGCCTAAAGTATTGTTTGTTATTGATTCGTTGGGTATGCTACTAACCCCAACAGATGTTGCACAGTTTGAAAAAGGTGATATGAAAGGCGATATGGGCCGTAAGCCTAAGGCATTAACATCACTGGTACGTAACACAGTTAACATGTTTGGTAGTTGTAATGTTGGCATGGTATGTACTAATCATACATACGCATCACAAGATATGTTTGACCCAGATGATAAGATATCAGGTGGACAAGGTTTTATTTACGCTTCAAGTATCGTAGTAGCAATGAAGAAAATGAAACTGAAAGAAGACGAAGATGGCAACA
>Ga0228674_1002161_pt1 | contig 11052 bp, 12 predicted proteins | sample 1D_rmetaG_FD_189054 | JGI IMG/M metagenome (GOLD analysis project Ga0228674, IMG submission 189054) | Seawater microbial communities from Monterey Bay, California, United States - 1D_r | ecosystem: Environmental > Aquatic > Marine > Coastal | place: USA: California | collected 2016-09-26
TGTTTTATCGGGAGGAGAACTTGGCGCAGCAGTTTTAAGCGATGCCATTATTCGAGTAATTCCAGGAGCTATTTCCAATGAGACGTCTGCCTTAAGCGATAGCTTTCAAGATAATCTTTTAGCACCACCAGTGTATACGCGTCCACCAGAATTTGAAGGACTTAAAGTACCTGAAATACTAACTTCTGGTAACCTTAAGAAAATTGATGAATGGCGAGAAGAAGAAGCTTTAAAAAGAACTCAAGAAAGAAGACCTGATTTGTTGGAAGACTAATCTTGGTACTGATAATCATTCAGCCTTTTGTAATAACCTTCTTTAGCTATTAACTCCTCGTGAGTTCCTTGCTCTACAATTTGTCCTTTATCTAAAACGATAATTCGATCAACATTTTTAATTGTCGCTAATCTATGAGCGATGATAATTGCAGTTCTTCCTTCGGTTAATTTTTCAGTAGCTAACTGAATCATTTCTTCTGTTTCAGAATCGATAGAACTTGTTGCTTCATCTAAAACCAAAATCTTAGGATCAAAAACATATGCTCTGATAAACGAAATCAATTGTCTTTGTCCAACCGACAGCATCGCTCCTCTTTCTTTAACATCGTAGTCATATTTACCAGGTAATTGACTTATAAAATCATGCGCCCCTACCTTCTTTGCAGCTTCAATGATTTGTTCATCGGTAATTGATTTATCGCCAAAAGTGATATTATTTCTTACGCTATCTGAAAACAGAAAAACATCCTGTAAAACAATTCCTACTGCCTCTCTTAGTTGGTCAATATCGTAATCCCTAATATTAACCCCGTCCAATAAGATTTCACCCTTATCGTATTCATAATACCTAGAAAGAATATTAATTATTGAAGATTTTCCAGCTCCAGTTGCTCCAACTAAAGCTACCTTTTCGCCAGGTTTCACACTAAAGCTTACCCCTTTCAAAACCATCTCCACATCATCGTATGCGAACCACACATCCTTGAACTGAATTTCTCCGTTTAAAGATTTAATTTCTATTTCACCATTGTCATCGATAAAAGCGTTCTCATCCATAACATCGAAAACTCTTTCAGCCGCAACCATACCCATTTGCAAAGTATTGAATCTGTCTGCTAATTGTCTGATAGGACGAAACAACATATGAAGCAACAAGATAAATGCTAATAATTCTCCTTGAGTAACTTGCTCATCTAAAGCCCTTCCAATACCCCACCATACAAGAATACTTAATGAAGCAGCACTCAGAATCTCAACGATTGGAAAGAAAATCGAGTTGGCCCAAACCGTTCTTACATGTGCTTCCTTATGCCTTTGATTAATAGCATTAAAACGTTTCATTTCCTCCTCTTCTCTATGAAAGATCTGAACAATGTTCATTCCTGAAACGTGTTCCTGAACAAATGCATTAAGCACAGCCACCTCTTTTCTTACCTCTTGAAAAGCTTTTTTAATCGAGTTTTTAAATACGTTTGTTGCCCATATTAAAATCGGTACAGGTAGCAAGGTTATCATTGCTATTTGAGGATCTAAGTAGATCATTGTACCAATCACCAATATCAATTGTAATACATCTGATATAATTATCAATATTCCTGAAGAAAATATATTACTTACCGATTGCATATCAGAAGTTACTCTCGTCACCAGTGTACCTAATGGCGTTTGATCAAAATACCTAAGCTTATAATTTATAATCTTATTGTATAAGGTTACCCTTAAATCCTTGACGATTACCTGTCCTAAATAATTCGCGTAATAGTTCTGTAGGAATTGAGAAAATGCATGTAAGACTAAAATAGACACCATTATCAATGTCATATTTAGTAATCCTTCTGCATCTCCTGTCTGGATATAATCATCCAAAGTTCTCTGAATTAACAACGTTCTTACCGGAGCCAAAAGAGCCATGAAAATAGTAATTGACGCCGTTGCTACAAAAAGACCTCTGTACTTTCTTGCGAAAGACATTGTTCTTTTAAATAGTTTGAAATCAAATGCTTTTCCGGATACTTTAGACATAGTTCAAAATTAGCGAATTACTTAGTCTTAATTCATTATTCTTTTAGTAAACCACTTCCTCAAGAAAAAGTCCATGACCGGGAACTGATGTCCCTGCTATTTTTCTATTTTTTGAAGCAATTAGTTCAGTCATAAAAGAAACCTCTTTTCGTTTTTGACCAATTTCCAAACACGTTCCTACGATTGCTCTGACCATATTTCTCAAGAATCGGTTTGCCTTCACATAGAAAACCAAGTCATTACCTTCTTGAATCCAATAAGCCTCTTGAACGTCGCATATGTTCGTTTTTACTTGGGTTCGAGATTTAGAGAAACAGGAGAAATCTTGTGTTCCTATTAAAAGCTTGCAAGCCTCATTCATTAACTCTACATCCAAGTCTTTATTGAAATAATAAGCATAATCAGCTTGAAATGGATTCTTTTCTAGAGTCATATAATAACGATAGGCTCTTGATTTAGCCGAGAAACGCGCATGCATATCTTCGTTCACTTCAAATATCCGATGAATTGCAATGGCATTGGACAGCATTCCATTCATTTTGTATTTGATTAGGTCACAATCAACTTCATTATTGACATCCATATGAGCTGTAAAACGTTTGGCGTGAACACCGGTATCCGTTCTACCACACCCCATCAATTCTACGTCTTTATCTACGATGATCTTAAGTACATCTAAGAGCTCACCTTGAACACTCACAGCATTATCCTGAACTTGCCATCCATGATAGGATTGCCCATCATATGATAATTCTAAAAAATACCTTTTCACTTATTCTTCTGTATTTTTTAACCAACGAATATCATTGATTTTATAAGTTAGTCCGAAACGGAAACCCTGAAGTAAAACCGCTTCATGATTGAATTGTATATTTCTTTGCCACGAAAAATAGATCCCTAGATTGTTTTGAAGTTCAGACATCAAACCAAACTCGTAATATAGGTTCATCCTTTCTTGGTTATCCAATGTCCTTCTCTGCACTCCTTTTGCTTGAGAACCATCTAAAGTTACCTCTTGCGCATTAAGTAAATAGCTTGTCGCTATACCTAACTTCATGGTTAAACCTTCAGTAATTCTAAGCTGATGAAATAAATCCAACTCTAAATTATTGTACTGATACTTTTGAACCGGATTAACTCTTTTCGTTCCTTTCCTAGCAAATAGAACACTTGCATTCAGGTTAAACTTATCTCCTATTTGAAAATAGTTATTTACTCCAAAATGAAAGTAATTTGCACTCTCATATAAGGTGCTATCTGGCATGCTAGCTACACTTAAACCTCCGATACCTTCTACACGATAATATCTCGATTGTCCAAACAAAAGCGAACTACAAGAAAGTAAACCTATAAGAATTAAAAGCTTCATTATAGCAAGTCTAATACATTCTCTGGTGGACGACCTAATACCGCTTTATTGTTTTTCACAACTATCGGACGCTCAATCATTTTTGGATACTGAATCATTGCTTTGATCCATTCATCCTCGCTTAAGTCTTTTCCTTTAAAATGCTCTTTAAAATCAGCTTCTCCCTTTCTTAACAGAGCCTTTGCTTCTATACCTAGTGCTTTTAGAATCGATTTCAATTCTGACTCACTTGGAATATCTTCTAAATACTTTACGATTTCAACAGCAGCACCTTTCTCTTCAATAAACTGAAGTGTTTGTCTACTCTTACTGCATCTTGGATTATGATAAATCTTCATCTTAAATTGTATCTTCTTCGGTTTGACTTCCTCCACTTTCCTGCATCAATAAGGCTTTAAGGAAATCATCGATTCCTCCATCCATTACTGCTTGTACATTTGAAGTTTCTAAACCAGTTCTTAAATCTTTAACCATTTTATATGGATGCATCACGTAGTTACGAATCTGTGATCCCCATTCTATTTTCTTTTTAGATCCCTCAACTTCATTTCGAACTTCCATTCGCTTTCGAAGTTCTAGCTCGTATAACTGAGACTTTAAAAGGTTCATTGCCTTCTCCTTGTTCATTAACTGGGATCTAGACTCTTGGTTTTTAATAACGATTCCTGAAGGCTTGTGATGCAAACGAACTGCAGTTTCCACCTTATTTACGTTCTGACCACCAGCTCCACCAGCTCTAAATGTTTCCCATTCAATTTCAGATTGATTAACATCAATCTCAATGGTATCATCAATAACAGGATAACAATATGCTGAAGCAAAAGAGGTATGTCTCTTATTTGCTGAATCAAATGGAGACAACCTTACTAAACGGTGAACGCCGTTCTCTCCTCTTAAGTATCCAAAAGCAAACTCTCCTTCAAATTCTAAAGTTACGGTCTTAATACCAGCTGAATCACCCTCTTGATAATCCAATTGTTTGACTTTAAAACCATTCTTTTCTCCCCACATGATGTACATCCTCATGAGCATACTTGCCCAATCTTGACTTTCAGTACCTCCAGCTCCTGGCGTAATCTGAATACATGCACTTAGGGCATCTTCTTCAGAGCTCAACATATTCTTGAATTCCAGTTCCTCTAGGCTAGATTTAGCAATATCATAGGAAGCATCCACTTCTTCTTCAGAAGCTTCTCCTTCTTTGGCAAACTCATAGATTACATTAAGATCATCAATATTAGACTCCACCTTATCGTAGGCTTCCGTCCATATCTTCTTAGACCTTATTTTTTTCATGAAAGCTTCTGCTTCTTTTGGGTCATCCCAAAAGTTAGCTTCATGCGTTTTTCTTTCTTCTTCTTCTATCTGAATCTTTTTCCTATCCAGGTCAAAGATGCCCCCTCAACGCAACCAGGCGTTTCCCCAATACTTCTAATTGGTCTAAAGTGATCATAAAAATCGATTTAAAAATATAGTTTAAAGTTAACAAGCAATAGCTGAACTTCAAACTAGAGTTGAGAACAAAAAAAAGAGAGCTTATAAAGCTCTCTTTTTTCTAAATACTTTATGTTCTATATCATAGAACTCAAATAACATTGGATCAATTAACGGTATCAATGCATCAAAGAAACCAATAATTAAAAAGCCATCATCTTCTAATTTATCGTATAGTTCTTGTAGAAGTCTCTTCTTTAGATTTTCATCAAAGTAGATTAAAATATTTCTACAGAATATAATATTAAACTTACCGTCAGGCATTTCCTTTGTAACATTTTGAACTTTAAAATCAACATGTTCCACTAATTTGTTATCATAGATTACTTCATAGCCTTCTAAGGTAGTATACCTATTTATGTTTCCCACAGGATTAAACGTCTTATACTGACGTTCATTCTGTGTATGATTCACCTTTGGAAATCTTCCGCTTTGAGCTATTGCAATTGAATTCCTGTTCAAATCGGTTGCTACAGCTTTCTTAACTCCTCTATAAAATGATTCTTTCAACAAAATACCAAAGCTATAAGCCTCCTCACCGGTAGAGCACCCCATGTGCCATACTCTCAATGTAGAATGATTTCTTAACTGATACATGATATCCTTCTTCAGGAACAACCACATTTTTGGGTCCCTAAATAAAGATGTCATACCAACAGTAATTGCATCAATAAAATCGAATACAAAATCTCTATCTTGAAGTAGCTTCTGCCACAACTCCATAAGATTGCCCATCTTAAGCGTATTCATGGCACTTTTCACCCTTCTCTTAAAAGAACGAGTTTCATAGTGAGTAAAATCAATATTATATCTGGTTAGCACCGCTCTACACAATGCTCTCAATTCTTCGTCTGAAATCTCTTCTTGCTCACTCATAACTATTACTCCCCTGATATTAATGCTCGCTTGGAATCATCCTCTGCCAGCGCATTAACCTTCTCTTTAAAATCGTCTCCAAAGAACCATGTAAATCCTGGCTGAAAACTTTGTGCAGACAATGGTCTAAAATAACTATAGCAAGATGCTCCTGGAAATTCCTTTTGCTGTTGTTCGAATAACTGGTCTGTTTCCTTATCAGTTAGTACCATAATCTCAGGAACACCTCCATAAAGATTGACACCTAACAAGTTAGATAGCTTAGTAACTACCGAAGCAGCCAACATGTTATCTATCTCCATTAAAATAGCCTTCTCCATTTCCTTTCGGGAATCTGGATTATTTCCATCCCATTCAGGTAAACATTTATCAAAAACAACTTTAGCTTGTTGTTCTGAAATGTATAAATAACTAATACCTGAAAGTTCTCCCATCAATTCCGTTTTAAGCAGAATAAAGTTAGTTCCCGGGTTTGATGATCTATATTTTGATACATCTCCTTCAAAATCAACTTGCTGCATCAATACCCCTTCAAAAAGTATCATTGACAAGGCATCTGCTGAGTGAGCGTATCCTATATTAACTAATTCTTTAAATATGTCGGTTCTTAAATCTTGTTCCATATTTATTTTTTTACTGTCTTCTAGCTCCTCTAAAGACATGATTCACTAATCCTGGTATATTAAGTACTGGACATACAGCTCCATTTCCTAAAATTGTTGCTCCACTAAACAAGCTAATCTTTTCAACTGGCTTCTTTAAAGGTTTTTCAACGATATCCTTTTGTTGTAATAATCTATCCACTACAATACCTATTAAAGTACCGTTATGATTAACAATAACAACGTTCAACTCCTGATCACTCTTCAGTTCATTCAAAGATTTCTGAAATAATTGATCTTGATGAAGCTTGCTAGCGTCAGCAGTTTCAAAAGCATCATCTAAAAAGATAACTGATATTGTTTTCTGCAAATAAGTAGCCATTAAGCCATTCTTTACTTTATGAATATCACTCTTTTTAAACTGAACAACAGCTTCTGTATGTGATAATGGAATGGCAAACTCTTGCTCATTAAGAACAAACAGTAATGCCCCTTTAACAGCCATTGATGATGGTAAGAACAATGAAATGGTACTTCCTTTTCCTACTTCCGAATCTAGCTCTATCGAACCACCAATTGAATCAATCGATCTCTTAACAACATCCATACCAACACCTCTACCTGAGATAGCTGTTACTTCATCCATACTAGAAAACCCTGGTTCAAAAATTAACATGCGGATTTCATTATCCGACATTAACTTCAGGTGCTCTTTCGTTACAAATCCCTTTTTAATCGCTTTCTCTGCAATTATCTTAGGGTCTATTCCTTTTCCATTGTCTTGAATTTCAATAACAACAGTTTCACTTTCGTTTCTAGCTCTTAATGTTACAGTCCCTTCTTCAGACTTACCTACTTTAAGTCTTTCATCCGGTTTTTCAACACCGTGACCAACAGAATTACGCACTAAGTGTATCATTGAATCGGAAATAATCTGTAAGACATTTCTATCAATTTCAGTTTCAGTCCCCTCTAATTCTAGGTTGACCTTCTTCCCCTCCATGCTTGCTGCATCTCTAAGTACTCTATGAAATTTATTGAACAGAAAGCCAACTTGAACCAATCTAACATCCATTACAGAATACTGAATATCAGAAGTAATCCTCATTAGCCTCGAATACTCATTTCTGGCACCAGAAGCAGTTGCAAGTATTCTATCTCTTTCAATAATAAGCTCCCCGACTAAATTTAATAGTTCGTCTAGCTTTCTCACTGGAACCTGAACTAAATCAGAAAAAGCAATTTTAGTCTCAGCTTGTTCCTCTTCTTCTTCGTCCTCGTCCTCGTCTTCTATATCTTCTGTCTGAACAACTTCATCACTAGCAACAGGGCTTGATGTTGTTTCTTCAGTAATTTCTTTCCCTTTTTCCTCTGCCTGACTAGTTTCACTAGTCACTTCCTCAACTTTACGTTTTCTTCTTTTCTTAGCAGGCACCTCTTCAGCAGGCTCAGCTACTTTAGACTCTGTTTCAGCTACCTCACTAGTTAAAGCAACACCTCCTTCAGATTCTTCTGATAAGGTCTCTTCTTTAGCTTTTTTAAGGATAACCTTTAGCTTTGTTTTAAGTCCTTTATAACGAACCTTTTTCTCCGTTTTAAGGCTATCTATTAACTCCCCTAATTTGTCTAAGGCTTTAAACAAAGCATCAAATATTTCAGGGTCTAATTCAAGTTTATTTTCTCTTACCTCTCCAAAGATATCTTCCATGACATGAGCCATATCTCCGATATCCTTAAAGCCCATACCCAAAGCATTACCTTTTAAAGTATGAGTAATTCTAAAAATGGCATTAATCGCCTTTTTGTCAGCGTAATTCTTTTCAAGTCTAGTGAATAGCTTGTTTAACTCTTCAAAGTTCTCCAGCGTTTCAGCCTGAAATATTTCTCTGTACTGATCTTCTTGTGCCATACTCTTACAAACAACTGGTTATAAAATGACCCATTTGATTAATGGATACAACATGATCTGCGTAGCCATTGTCTACAACAGATTTAGGCATACCATAAACAACAGATGTTTTCTCATTCTGAACAATTACCTTCCCTCCTAATTTCTTAGTTTTCTCCGCACCATTTGTACCATCCTTACCCATACCCGTCAAAATCACGGTAAGCAATCTTGATTTATATATGTCCGCTGCACTTTCCACCATACTGTTAACACTAGGATTATTAAATTCCGGAAATACTTCGTTCGAATAATTCAGTCTAACCGTGTTAATACTCTTCTTTATGTATGGATTCCCAATCCCTTGAGCAACGTAAATTGTATTAGGGAGAATTTTCTCATTAACCTCAGCCACCTTTACTTCCATCTCTGTCAATGTATTTAACCTATCGGCAAATACTTTCACAAAACGTTGAGGCATATGTTGAGTAATGATTATTGGCACAGGAGTGTTATTAGGTAAATTTCTAACTACGGCTTCAACAGCAGTTGGTCCTCCTGTTGAGGAACCAATACATATTACATCGTAATTAAGTTTACTACCAAAAGAGTGATTTGAGGTTACCGCATTAGATTTAACAGCATTATTCGACTTTACGACCTTAGCCATGTCGATTTTGAGTGCAGTACCAACTTTCATTAAGATCTGGTCCTTCACCGCGTTCATCGAGGTAAAGTTACCTCCATCGGGCTTCTCTATAAAATCAATGGCTCCTAAATTCATACACTCATTAACTAGAGAATATGGATCATTGGAACCAGCAATCAACAAGACTGGAATCTTTTTAGATCGGTCTATTTTGGTAAGTAAATGTTTGGCATCAAACAAAGGCATATTAACAGCCGTTACAATTATATCTAATTGCTTTGACTGAGTTATTTTTAACGCCTCATCACCATTCGAAGCAGTAGCTATTACCTGCATATTCCCATCTCTGAGAACATTAGATATAACCATTCGTTGTAATGGTGACGAATCAACAACTAATACCCTTGATTCACCCATCTATCCTAAAACTGCTTTTACTTTTTCAACTAATTGTTCTGGAGTAAATGGCTTAACGATATAATCATCACAACCAATTTCATTTGCTTGATCAATTACTGACTGTTGTCCAACAGCACTAACCATAACAACTTTAGAAGATAACTCTTCTTCTTTGTAAGTTTTCAAGATATCCGTACCAATCATATCTGGTAAGATATTATCAAGTGTAATCAAATCTGGCTCTAATTCTAAAGCTAAATCAATTGCTGTCTCACCATTAGAGGCTTGTCCTACTACTGTATGTCTTCAGCCGAAAAGAGACTTTTTATCTATCAAAACAAGATAGACTTAAACGAATTTACATTTAATTTTTGATTCTGTTTTTTCCTTTCACTAAGGGTTTTAGTTTTTATTTTTTTTCTGCGTTTGAGTATTCTTTCAGCTCGACCATAAAAGACATCTGCAGGAGTCAGGTTGTGAATTGATTCGTGATAGCGTTTTTGGTTGTAATACTCCACAAAAGTATGCATACTCTGTTCTAATTGACCTGGGCTAAAATAGTTGTCCAGTTTGATAACATTTTTCATGGTCCTATGATAACGCTCAATCTTTCCTTGTGTTTGAGGATGAGCTGGTCTTCCTCGAACGTGGTCCATCTCTATTTCAGTTAAATACTCCTTTAAATCTTTTGATATGTAACAGGACCCATTATCTGATAAAAGCCTTGGGACAGTGCTTAATTCAGTTTTCAATAATGCTTCATCTATGGTTTCTTGTACATCATTGGATTTCATTGTCGAGCATAACTTCCAGTGTATGATATACCTGCTGTAATCATCTAAAATGGTAGATAAATAATACCACCCCCAGCCATATATTTTAAAATAGGTAAAATCAGTTTGCCACATTTCATTTACTCGTCTAGTCGGGTCTTGGAATTTATCCCCTGCACTAATGATGTTAAAAGGAGCTACAGTTACAAGATTATTTGCCTTTAATATTCTATAAACACTGGATTCACTGATGTAGTAACCTAGCTTGTCAGTAATAAACCAAGCTATCTCACGTGATGATAATTCAGGTTTATCTAAGGCTATTTCAACTATTTTATCTCGATCAGCATCGTTAATCCTATTCCAGGATAAAACCGAAGATTTCTTTCGTTGAAGACCTTCTTTTCCCTCATACCGATAACGTTGATACCATTTATAAAAAGTGCTTTTATGAACCTTTAATTCCTTTAAAGTTCTGTTTACTCCTAAATCTGATTGTTCAACAAGCTTTATGATTTCAAGCTTTTCTGATGGACTGTAATGCATATACCTCTTACGTTTTAATCGTTTCCACGTAAGCTTTTTTTAAGCACTCGAACCTCTAGTGATAACTCAGCCACTAGTTCCTTTAAGTCATGATTCTCTCCTTTCAGCCCATGAACTTCTTCTGTATTAGCTTCTCTTTGAGTATCTCCATTTAATCGCTTCTTACCAGCTTCCATGAAGTCTTTACTCCATTTATAGTAATTGGCCTGAGAGATTCCTTCTTGACGACACAGCTCTGCTATACTGCTTTCTCCTCGCATTCCTTCAATAATGATCCTAATCTTCTCTTCCGAAGAATAGGTTTTACGAGTCTTTCTTTTTAAGTCTTTAATTAACGACGTGGCGCTTTGTTTCTTTGCCATATTAAACAATTTAATGATTTTTGATTTCTTAAATTGTCTATCTTAATTTTTAAGAATAATTAGTACACTTTATGC
>Ga0228674_1002162_pt1 | contig 11051 bp, 5 predicted proteins | sample 1D_rmetaG_FD_189054 | JGI IMG/M metagenome (GOLD analysis project Ga0228674, IMG submission 189054) | Seawater microbial communities from Monterey Bay, California, United States - 1D_r | ecosystem: Environmental > Aquatic > Marine > Coastal | place: USA: California | collected 2016-09-26
AAGGTTAGAATATAAATAGAAGGTAATATTATGTATCTTGAAGGGTATCCGTCTATGAATAACTATTTTTCTACATCTAATGATATTAACAATTCTCGACCTTTAGATGTTCATGTTTGGTCTGATTATCCAGAGTTTAATCAACTTGTTAATAAATTATGGGTTAAATATTTTCCTAGTGAAGACAGTACTATTCGTCCTGGCCCTAAATCCAAAGCAACATCAAAGATTCATTTCAAAACCCTTCTTCTTGATTTGTATGTGTGTTGGATGACTGATCCCAACATGTACTTAGGTGTTCATATGTCCAACTCTGGTTGGAAGGCGAATAGCAGGTATAATGCGCTTCATCTTTCTTACCGTATGATTGGCATCATTAAAGAGTTAGTAGCGGAAGACGTTCTGGAGTTCCAAAAAGGACGTCAGGGTACTCTCAGCAGAATACGCGCTACCGAACAATTACAACTTCTTTTTCGTGACCTTAAATTCCCTGTTTCGGAAGTTGTGTTTGATTATCTGAGAGACCCTATAATTCTTCGTGGTATGTCAGAAGAGCCAGACGAAATGGAAGTTCAGAACTCAAATAAAAAACTGAAGAAACCAACTTTAGAATATGACGATACTCCTGAGACCACACGGATGCGTGGGGTTCTTAATAAATACAATGAATTATTGAACAAAAATAGTTTGGATGTGTTTTCTTTGGAGGAGTCTTACTTTGAAAGAATTGAGAAAAAAGTGGGTAAGGAAGAAAAAAATGTTCGCCATTATATTACTGGTCGAAACCATTTTGTTAGACGCATATTCAACAACGGGAGTTGGGGATTAGGTGGCCGCTTCTATGGAGGTTGGTGGCAGCAGATAAGTAAAGAGCTTCGCCCAGACATCATGATAAATGACAAACCAGTGGTTGAGATTGATTTTACTGCAATGCACATCGCCTTGTTACAGGCACAGGTGGCTGAAAAGCCAGAACTTGATCCTGTTTCAGTTAAAGACATTGAAACTCAAAAAAAGTCAGACTTGTTTCAAAAGTTCAACGCTTCACGTTTGATTGGTATGGACGAAATCCCAAATGCCGATGATGATCCCTATACTTTAAATAAATCAATATTCCCCTCTAAGAACGACTTCGATCAACGCAAGGCGGTAAAGCAGCTAATCTTGAAGGCAATTAACGCTAAATCTCGTAACTCTGCATTTTCAGCATTTCGTAGCCGCCAGGCGACTGGCGACCCTTTAAAAAAGATGAAAAACATCGAACTATCTAAACTGCTTGATGCATTCATTGAGAAGCATCCTGAGTTAGAGCCTTTCCTATGCACAGGTAAAGGTCTGGAACTAATGTACCTAGACAGCCGCATAGCTGAGAGTGTCATTGAGCAGTTGACCGAAAAATCAATACCAGTCCTTTGTGTACATGATAGCTTCATCGTCGTTCACGATAAGAAGAATGAATTACTTCGAGCAATGGAACTTGCATGTAGCCAAGTCATAGGACGCAACATTGGATCAGATTACACAAAACAAAGCCATGCGGACTGGTTTGAGGAGTCAAATAGAACAAGGAAGACCCCTAAATGGCGACTAAAGAAGATAGCTAGGTGCGAAGGTTATTTGAGAAGAATGGGACTTAACCCTTATGACGAATTCCATGAGTGGATATCTTAATAAGGCATAAGTTTTCCTCATCGTTTTCAAACTACATCAATTACATATTCAAAGCTGATTATCATGCACAGAAGCATGGTATCCAATCTTATGTACCAAGTGTTTTTCCTCATGACCTTTACCCACCAAAGGATAAGTCTTCATCGGCATAACCTCTCTTTAATCAACTATGTTTGGTTGAAGAGGAGTTTCAGCAGAAACGGGAAAAGGATATGAATTGATATTAATGTTATTAGAATATGCTTTATCAGCAGATTGCATTATAATTTAATAACTGAAGTTTACCGCATCAAACTTGAAAATTTTTTGATCCTTATTTTGCCAATTTACGCTAGTTGGTCGTGCTTCTGTCTTATTGATCATTTGCTATTAATATTAAGACATTGTTTAAGACAACCTTTACTGCCTGGCTACTAAATCCATGAGCTTCGAATAGTTATCAATAACATCGTAGCGAACATTATTGGGCAAATCTGCTTTACTGATCCCTACAAAGAACTTGCGAGCACACTCGATCTTGGTCAGCTCGTCTGGACGTAGCTTCATTGATGACATGCTGCCCTTAGTCTCTGCAACGAAGTAGATGTGACGTACCGAGCCCTCTTCAAACGAAATGGCCCAATCAGGATTGTAGTCGCCAACAGGAGTGGGGATTAGGAAATCCCGAGGCAACTTGGCGTACACGACCACTTCGGAACTCGTGTCTAGCTCAGTAACAAACTCACGCTCAACGTTGCTATCTACGATTGCATGATCAAACACATGCTTGGTTAACTTGTTAGTGGCTTTAGAAAAGTCGTTCCCAGTTTGTGCTGTTGTAAAAATGCTTATATCTTGCCTTTCTTCTATTGCATCGTACGTAAGGCGTTCAATGATCACGGTAGCCTTTTGCTCTTTAATCAATCTGCTTACTTCTGAGATAAACTGCTCAGGGTTTTTCTTAAACTGATCAAAGACTGATTTTTCCATGCCAGACAGCATTTTAGCGACGGAGTATCTGGTTAACTGAGCATTTTCAGATACCTCATGTAGCAGGTCATACCTGACGCTAGAAAAGGCAGATTGGCCATACTCTGTGCGAGTATCCTTGACCTTGAAGCTTTTGCCGTCTGACAGCTCTTCCGCGGTCAAGCTCTCGTTCTGCGTTCCCACTTGTACCGTGTATTGCAGAGGCGTCACGTTCAGCTCTTTGTCCAAAGCTGTAACGCACTTCTCTATCAGTTCGTTACTCTCAAAGTCTACACGATAAACGGCTTTTTGGTTGATGCGCTCCCAAAGCTCTTTGAACGCCTTTTTTTCAAAATTGTCATTCAGCGGGTTTGTTTTGGGTTTGCGCCCATCGTCTACTATACGTGAAAGCGCATCTGCGCTGAAGACGCTGTCTACCAGCTCAAACACCTGGGTAGCGTACTGCATCAGCGTGTCAGGTAACGGGGCAAGCGCTTCCTCTGTTTTGGCTGTATGGTATGCCTCGACTATTTGGCGCTGGTGATCAACATAACCGTTTTGAATAAGGTAAAATTCAATTTGAGCAGCCATTTCAGGATTAATAGACACATCACCGTGATCGGTACGAAGTATCTTTCCTTTGAAATATGCTTCGTTAGCCTTTCGTGGACGAGAAGCAAGCGCGTCCGAAATTTCTTTCTGAAGGTTTGCAACAAAATCTTTATAACTTTCGCTTGCGACAACAGTCAGTACATTGATTTCGTGCACCATTGAAGGGTGATCCATACGCTCACCAGTTTGGTCAACGCAGAGCCGCAGCCCGCGACCCACTTCCTGACGTCTAGATATTGTGTTGTCGCTGTGTTTGAGCATACACATTGTAAAGACGTTTGGATTATCCCAGCCTTCGCGCAGCGCAGAGTGTGAGAAAATAAAACGCACAGGTTCAATCTGCGACAATAGCCGTTCCTTGTTCCGCAAGATTAAATCATATGCTCCCTCATCTGTTGCAAGCCCTTTTTCATCACCAGTATTTTTGACAATTGGGTCAACCAGTCGGTTCTTTTTCTTATCAATAGAGAAGTAGCCCTCATGTACTTTGTCTATTTCATCCCGCTCAAGAAACGCTCGGTAATCATGATGCTCCAAAGGCAGAGTTGAAAGGTACTCATCTCTAAGAAGCTTATATTCTTCTTCAAACACTTGGGCGTAATGGCCCTTGGTGTCCTCTGTCTCATAGTTACGGTACCGAGATACTGAGTCTATGAAGAACAGCGACAAAACCTTAATACCTTTTGCAAAGAGTGTTTGCTCTTTTTCAAAGTGAGCACGTATTGTTTCTCGAATTTGTATGCGCCGCGTGTGTTCTTCAGAAAGGTCTTGCGTTGCCTCTCCTGCGCAAAGTTCAAATCCATTTGTAAATTCAACAGTGTCCTTGTTCGCGTCAATCTGTGAGATTGTGAAACCGTTGTAGGCTTGGAGGCCATTAGAAACGCTCAAAAGATCGCGACTAAATTCAAGCCGCTTGAGCTGGCGCTTAATATCCCCGTTCGACAATTTAACTTCCATCTCAATACGAGCGATAGGCGCTTTTTTTGAGACCTCAATGCCTTCAAGGTACATGTACGGCGCAGTCCCAGACAGACCGCGAGTTTGAATGCCGCGTACTGCAACTTTCTTCACAAGCTTTTGGTTGAAAGCGTCCAGTGCATCTAGACGATGGATTTTGTTTTGTTGTGTTTTATGCGTAGCAGAATAGCGCAGGATCATTAGAGGTTTAAATTCCTCTAACGCCTTTGTTGTCGCTTTACCTCCCATTTTCTGTGGTTCGTCAAGAATGAGGATTGGGCGGTTTCGCGAAATCACGTCAATTGGTCGGCGGGACTGAAAGTCGTCTAACTCCATGTAGATGCGTCGCTGATCTTTACCCTTAGCTGCAAATGCCTGCGTGTTGATCACCATAACGTTGATACCTGCATCGCTGGAAAAGCTCTCCAGCTCATGCAGCCGTTTTGAGTTGTAGGTGAAAAAACGGGTTTTCTTGCCGTAGGTTTCGGTGAAATGTTCTGCCGTGATTTGCAGCGATTTTTGCACACCTTCGCGGATGGCAATGCTTGGAACCATAATGATGAATTTGGACCATCCGTATCGCTTATGCATCTCGAACATGGTTTTAATGTAGCAATAGGTCTTGCCCGTACCTGTCTCCATCTCGATGTCTAAGTTGTAATCGCATCCAGCGCTTGAAATAAGCTTATCTGAAATCGGCAAGTTCTGGTGGCGCTGCACGGTTTGGATGTTCTTCAATACCTCAGTTTTTGGTATTTGCAGATTGGCGTTCTTGAAGCCAGCCTCTTCTGCCGTGATCTGTTTTGAACGGCCCGGGTCAATACGATAGCTAATGCCATCACTGCGCGGTTGCCCTACGAAACAGTCTACCACAGATTCAACAGCGTTTGTTTGATAGGCTTGGACCTTAAACTTCAGTTTCATAACTGTGCCCTCAAATTGTTTTGACGTCGGTCATGTGCGAAAGCTGCTTAAAAATTTGTTGGACGTTGATCTTAACAGCGTCTGATACAAATCCTGTATCACGAAAGACGACACGCAAGGGTTCATGCCCTGCTAGCTCTTTGACCAACTCCTCTGTAACGCCTATGTCGAAGCAAGCGACAAGTGCGTTTTCATCTACAAAGAACACAGTCTTGCCCATCACAGTCTCAAGACGGATAGGAAGGGTCAGGTCAACACCCCAGTCTATTAGGACTTGGAAAAGTAAATCGTTGGCGGTTCGGTCCTGCTTGATGTTGTCTACATTGGCTAACAGGTCAGCTTGGTTGGTAGCATCTGGCGTGTAGTACACGTCCTGCATGTTTGATGTGTCAATTTTGAGAACACGGAAACCAATATCCTTGTTCCAATCGGGGTGACATTTTCCTTCTAGGATTTTCCTACCAGCGCGGCGGATGCGTTCTTTGGAAACTTCAGCGATGGTTGAGTAACCAACTTTGAATGCATCTGAAAGCGGATTATACGGTTCTGGCATTTGAACAGAAATTACGTTCCGTGAAACTCCATCTTTTGCACTAAGTTTCGCAACTGCATGCGCAGTTGATGCACTACCAGCAAAGAAATCCACAACAAGAAAATCATCATAATTGGTGAATAGATTTAGGATTTTTTCAATGAGAGCAGTAGGTTTTGGAGTATCGAACACCACGATGTTTTCAAAAAGGTCCTTGATTTCAGTATTAGCTTGTCTAGTAGTCATTTCACTTTCGCCAGCCCATACGGTTTCTGGTGTTCGACCATCCTGTTTGCTCAAGTATATTTTTCTTATAATCTTCGTTTCATCTTTATTAAAGACGATTTCACCTGTTCTGATCTTTTCAGAGATTGTGGCCTGTGACCATCTCCAACCCTTTTCGGGTGGACAAATCGTCTTACCACTTGGTGTCATTAAGTCAAATTTAAGTGTTTGCCTTAAGTTAGGGCTTCTAAAATCTCCAGCACGCCAATCACCTTTTGGATCATTGTCTGAATTTGAATAATTTGCATTGTCCTTTTCTGTACGGGGTAATCGAAACTTCAATAACTCACCAGATTTACGATATGCGAGCAATGAGTTGTAAGTTCGAGAAAAATAACGTTCGTCATTTTTACTTTGTTGTGTGTGTTTCCAAGCAACGTTCGCCAAGAAGTTCTCTTCACCAAATACTTCATCCATTATCTTTCGAAGGTTTGGCAATTCAGTATCGTCTATATTTACAAAAATAGCGCCGTCTTCTGCTAGCAAATTCCGCGCCAAGTGAAGCCTTGATATCATCATGGAAAGCCAATCAGAGTGAAACCTGCCGTTGCTTTCAGTATTAGCTACCAACTTTGAGCCAAACTCATCTACTTGAGAAGACCTACTTAAAAAGTCTGAGCCACTAGTTGCAAAATCATCATCGTAAACAAAATCATTCCCCGTGTTATATGGCGGGTCGATGTAAATCAACTTGACTTTGCCTAGATACGTCTCTTGCAACAGCTTCAGCGCCTCAAGGTTGTCGCCTTCGATGAACAGGTTCTGGGTGGTATCGAAATTTACGCTTTCATCTGGCGCTGGGCGCAGGGTTTTGGCGATGGGTGCGTTAGCGGTGACAAGTGCCTCGCGCTTGCCAGGCCAGTTCAGGTGATAGCGTTCCTGCGGACCTTCGACGATATTATTCGACAGCTCCTGACGCAGCTGGTCAAAATCTACCGCCATTCGCAGTTTGCCATTTTCGTCCTCCGCCTCGGTAACGCAACTGGGGAATAGATCATGAATTTTGGCAATGTTGTCTTGCGTCAAGTCAGGGCTGTGCATTTTCAATTTGTCCATTATCTTAATCCTCTTATTCAATCGAAAGGTCAGCTGCTTTTAACTGCGCCAACTCTTTTTTTGCTAAACGCAAAGCTGCGTTGATGCTGACCCGCTTGTTATACTGTTTCTCGCGTTTCAGGTGGCTTTTAATGCGGCCAACGTCAAGTTCTTTGCATTTAATGGCTTCCATTCGGTTTATACGGGCTTGTATGTTGTCTTCAACCAAGGGCTGCTCGGGCATCAAAGCTGTCAGCATTTTATCATATAAAGAAGCTAAGTCCAAGACCACTGGCAAAGCTGTGCGCATAGTATCTGATGCTGCCCATTCAGATTTAAAGTAGTCGCTGACCACCCACTTCAATGCATTAGCTTCACTGCGCCTTTTGAATGCAGCAATTGTCTGGCTTCGGTGACTATGAGTCACTTCAAAAATTATTGGGAATGGTATTGCATGATCTATAGCTCTCATGACATCTGTGTGGAATGTCGCCAACTTCAAGCTTATAGCGATGACTTGAATTTCATTAATAGACTTCGCCGCAGGCAGATTAGTTGTTTCAGGAGCCAGCTTATACTTCCAAACAATTTGATCGACTTGTGTTATAAAAAGTTCTTTCAAAGCAGCATTCGCGTTTGCATATTTGTAAATCTTTGACTTTGGTATTACACGTCCAAATTGGGCAGATTTAGGATAGGAAAACAGCACAGATTAACCTTCCATATCTTGTACAACAAGGAAGGCGATAAGCTCAAAGTCATCTAGCCCTGCAATTGTATGAACAAGTGCAGATGTCCGACCTCCACCAAACAAACTATCGATATCCTTTTCTTCCTTTACTTCGATCATAGAATGGATAGCTTTACTGAGCAGTTCAGACTGGTGACCCATATGCCGACCATCGTCAGTCTGTTGATTAAACAAATTGCAAACTGCATCGATTGGCTCGTTTCGGCCTTTGCAGCTGCTACGGATCAAATCGAGTAATTGTTTGACTTCGGTATGATCAGTAATTATTTCACCTTCGTTGTCGATGTAGGTAATGTAGTATGGATGCAAACGATTCTGCTGGTTGACGTTGACGGTATTGTGAATATTTTTAAGTGTGAAAATTACTCCTGGCTTGAGCCCAAGCTCTGGCTGCGCAGCTACTACGGCATGCATACCGTTTGGCATTTTGGAAATGTCGCCATGCTGTTTCACATAGTTAAGCAGGTCCATACGAAAATCGTTTAATCCAAGGTCAGTGATTGAAACGCCAGTTTTCACATCTTCAAGCTCAATTACCTCTTCTTGAAGCCGTTTCAGTTGATCCTTCCGATAAGCAATATCGGTGCTTTTAGCGCTGAGAACATTATCGTCGCCTGTCGCGGTAATGTCAGCAATCACCATTCGATTTTCGACCCGCTCTTTAAGATTGATATATTGGTCAAGAGAAATGTCGGGCCAATAGTTAACAAGTTGTATTTGTCTATTGGGTGATCCAATGCGGTCAATCCTTCCAAAACGTTGGATCACCCGAACAGGGTTCCAGTGAATGTCGTAGTTGACCACAAAATCACAGTCTTGAAGGTTTTGGCCCTCTGAAATGCAATCGGTTCCAATCAGCACGTCAATTTCAGAACGCTCCTCTGGTAATACAAGCTGCTTCTCTTTTGCTTTTGGGGCAAACAACGTCAGTACGGATTGGAAGTCATAGTTTTTCTTCAATGTCGTTTGTGGTGAGCTAGAGCCTGTAACTTTACCGGTATGAAGGTTGCGCTCGCTTAACAGAGCTGGAGCCAAGTTTTCGTAGAGATAGTTTGCCGTATCAGCAAACGCAGTGAAGATTAGTACCTTCTTGTTACCAAGGTTAAGTGGACTGTCTATCTTAGTTTCGATCAACTCTTTCAAATGCTGAAGTTTTGCGTCATCTGGTGACTTGACGAGCTCCATTGATGTGATCAGCTCGTCGATCAAGAATTTATCAGCTGCTAACTCGTGTTTCCAAGAAGGTAAGTCCATATCCGCAAGGCTGATCTTAACCTTTTTGCCCACAGTAAACTCATCAAATCCTGAGAGTTCATCATCATCACTGGCTAGAACATCAATTTCCGAACCCAAATCAGAAAAATTGGTTTCTCCGCCCACTTGTTCAAAGGTACTAATTGCTTTCAAGGTACGTTGAATGTTTCCTGCAAGGGATTTCAATGTTAGTCTGAATGCCTCAACTGAGCTTTCAAGCCGCTTTAATAAGTTTGTTGTCATGAGAGCTTGAAGGCTGCGCTCACGGTCGAGTTGTCTTAGTTTGCCACGACCACCTTCTGTGGTTGTGTCATACATCTCCTCATATTTGGCTAAGCGACTTGGTAGTATGTAGCTGATTGGAGCGTAAACGGCTAATTTTAGCAACGAAAGTTGAGAAAAAATATCGTTGAAACCAATTATATCGTCTCGATAAGTAATCGGACAATGAAATGATTTTGGTTTCAGGCGAGTGGGAAACTGTCCAATGTCGCTAGTGTCATAAAAAGTTTGGATGTGTTTGCGAGATCGAGCAATTGTTACTGCATCTAGAAGCTCAAAGAAATCAAAGTCTAGTGTTTTAAGAATTGATGCTGAAGTTCGCTTTTCAGGTGGCAAATCAGCCCAATTGTTGAATGCTGCTTGGGCACGTCTAAATATCTCTTCAACGCTACTTTTACTTTTCAAATTCTTGCTTAGTGTTTCGGATTGACCTTCATAAGCAAGAGCAAGCTGATTTCTAAGATCATTGAAGCGGTTATTCACTGGTGTTGCGGATAACATCAATACTTTTGTTTTTACGCCATCCCGAATAACCTTGTTCATCAGCTTTTGGTATCTTGTCTCGCGATCTTTATAGACGTCATTGTTGCGGAAGTTATGACTCTCATCAATCACAACAAGATCATAGTTTCCCCAATTGATACGGTTCAGTGGAATTCCAAAGCTCTCACCACTCGTCCGCGATAGGTCGGTATGACATAGAACATCATAGTTGAACCTGTCTTGAGTAAAGATGTTAGTCTTCAAGTTCGTGTTATAGTTTTGCCAGTTCTCAGCAAGCTTCTTGGGGCAGAGAACAAGCACTGCGCGGTTCCGCAGCTCATAGTATTTGACCACTGCCAAGGCTGTAAACGTCTTACCCAGACCGACACTGTCTGCAAGGATACAGCCGTTGTGGGTTTCAAGCTTGTTGATGATGCCTGTGGCCGCATCCTTCTGATAGTTGAAAAGCTTGTTCCAAACGAGACTGTCTTTATAACCAGTAAGATCATTTGGCAACATATCTTCATCAACCTCATTAAGGAAATCGTGAAAAATATTATAAAGCATTAAAAAGTAGATGCGCTCAGGCGAGTTTTCTTGATAAACGGTTTCGATATAATTGCAAATTGCGTCAGTAACATCCTGAACCTTGTCTTTATCGTTCCAAATTTCGTTGAAAAGTTGGATGTACACACCTGTATGTGTTAGCTCGTCAAATTCAGTGACAAAATTTGAAACTGCATTTCCTTTTTGGTAACCAAGGTCAGGTGCCGTAAACCCACTGATAGGCATATAGGCTTTTGTGCTTTCGCAACCATCAACATGTATAAATTGTTGCATGGCTGCTTTTGTTGTATTTGATTTAAAGCGTGCTTTTTTTCGGACCCATGAAGCACATTCGCGGGCAATGGCTTTCTGATTTAGTTTGTTTCGAAGCTGAATTTCAAATTGTGTGCCGTAAACAGTACTTTCTTGGGCCACTTTAGGGATAAAAAATTCGCGACGTTCTTTACGAATTTTATCTGTTACTTCACTTGGCACAAAAGTGGGTGTTGTGAAAACGAACTGAACACTGTCGACTTTGTTTAACTCTTTTTTTAATGCCTCATATGCATAAATTGAAAAACAAGATGCAGCTATGCGCAGCTTTGAGCCATGGCCTAAGTTGCTGCGCAGTTCGTCCCCAAGAATTGCAGATGAGTTATCAATTATCTTCATATTTGCTCATAAATATATAATGTATTGCTTCAAATAAATCTTTTGATTTAATATGATTATGAACACTTTTTTTGTTTCTACAATGTTAATTAACTAAAT
>Ga0228674_1002172_pt1 | contig 11031 bp, 7 predicted proteins | sample 1D_rmetaG_FD_189054 | JGI IMG/M metagenome (GOLD analysis project Ga0228674, IMG submission 189054) | Seawater microbial communities from Monterey Bay, California, United States - 1D_r | ecosystem: Environmental > Aquatic > Marine > Coastal | place: USA: California | collected 2016-09-26
CAATAAATGGATCCGTAATAGGAGACGCTTCCGAGTTTGGATACAAGGGAGCCCCAGATGGTTGGAGTTGGGTAGACATGGGGAATTATTATGGCGCTGGGCCATCTGGTTTATCAATTTTTGATAATCTTGTTGAATTCAAGTTTAAAGTACCGAACACTTTGGGAGCAACATCAAAGATTTCTTCCATTTCTCCTGCGGTACCAAATATGACTTTTCATAATTATGTCAAATCATCTTCACGTACTGGAGACAATGCCTACTTCTACGGAGCACCCTACTCGTTGGACAGATTTGTAACCGGAGAATTACCACGTGGAAGTTCTGCATTTGTCGTAAAAGGAAGCCTACCTGATCCAGAATACCAATTTGCCTATGAATTTGCTCAAGTACTGCAAGAGAAGGGAATTAAGGTTTTGGGTGAAATAAAGACCGCTCGCTCCATGGAAGTAGCGAGTTCAAATAAGACGTATGCTCAAAGAAACCTGCTAATAACTCACAAAGGTCAAAGTATTGGTAGGCTTATCGACAAGACTAACGAACGCAGCATCAATTTATTCGCAGAACACTTAACCTGCCTAGTTGGCTACGTTAAAAACGGCAACGGAAGCACGGATAGTGGATTGAGGGAAGTAGAAAAGTATTGGGCAACAAAATTCACAACTACAGGCATGCATGTCAATGATGGAAGTGGATTATCACGAATGAATGCAATTTCAGCGAATCATTTTACTGGACTTTTGAGAACAGTTAGGAATGGCAAGAATGGAACACGATTTAATGCCTCTTTACCTGTTGCTGGCGTTAGCGGGACAATGAGAAATATTTGTAAAGGACAGTCAGCGCACAATCGGATGTCCGCTAAAAGTGGATCAATGACCAGAATAAAGAGCTACGCAGGCTACATCAAATCGACAAGCGGTAAACAATACGTTTTTGCACTTATCGTGAACAATCAGTCGTGTTCATCTCGTGTGCTGATAAACAAAATGGAAGTTATTTTCAATAAGATTGCCACGCTCTAAAGCACTTCAACTTCTAGAATTTCTTGCCACATTTGAGTGACTGATATCCCAGCTTCATCGATCATTTTTGGAACAATACTTTCAGGTGAAAACCCCGGAATTGTATTCACTTCAATAATCGAAGGTTGATTGTTGACAATCATAAAATCAATCCTAACTATAGAACGACATTGCAACAATGCGTATATCTCAGCTGATATTCTCTGAACCTCTGCGGTTAGTTCATCACTAATTCGGGCAGGTGTTATCTCATCGGAAAGACCTTCATATTTCGCTTCGAAATCAAAAAAATCATTTTCTGTCACTATCTCTGTCAAGGGAAGCGTTTGAACACCATTCGCTGACCTGTAAACACCACATGTCACTTCTACACCGTCTAAAAAGCCTTCAACAATTACCGTGTCACCTTCATTGAAGGCAAAGTCCAATGCAGACTCTATCTCATCGATCGTTTTGGCTTTTGATATGCCGTAGCTAGATCCAGAGTCGCAAGGTTTAACAAATACAGGCAACCCTAATTTTTCTGAGATCTTCTTCCCGTCGACGCGATTCTTCGGAGAAGTTATGTAAATAGACTCCGCTACATTAAAACCGAATCCTTTTAAGAATTGATTACAGTACCACTTATCGAATGATAGTGCAGAAGCCAGTGGGCCAGAATTAACATAAGGAATATCTATCATTTCAAGATATCCTTGGATTTTTCCATTTTCACCTGGATCGCCGTGAATGTAGACTATAGCGAGATCGACTTTCTGCTTCCCTCCGTCTAGCTCATAGGTAAAATCTCTCTCATCAAAAGGGATTTTCACATCATCAATCTCAATGAACCAGCCATCCTTAGTGAGATGTATCAAATTGGACTTGTACTGATCCGGGAATTGCGTACAAATCGTAGTTGCACTCTCCACCGAGATATCGTACTCGGACGAATATCCTCCACATATGATTCCAACTTGCTTCATGTCCAAATATTTTATACTAAAGTAGAGAGGAGTTTACCATTTTTTGAAGTACACGAAAAAAGTTATCAGCATAAACACTGTGAACATATTGAATACATGTGGATAACACTCACCTCACAATACCCTTATTCACTTTAAAATATACTATTTTTGCCCTCTCCAAATTAATCCTAATTTCTCCTCATGAATAAGATCATCTTAGTCCCGCTAGCACTGCTTTTTTCGATCAATATCTTTGGTCAAGCAACACTTTTTACAGAAGATTTCGAATCAGGATCCACATGGTCAACCTCGGGTGACATTGCGCCTAACTCCTGGATTGACAATTCTTGTGCGGGAAATGGACCCTCAATAGCTGGTAGCACTAGCATGTACATCTCATCAGGAGGAAGCGTTCCAGGATGTGGAGCAACTGGGACAGAGCAGCATGCCTATGTCTCGGCTCTTCCTGCTACCACATTTGAATCAATAATCTCTCAAACCATTGATGCCTCTTGTGTATCAACACTAAATGTTGATTTCGACTATCGAGTTGAAGGTGGTGTAGGAACGGATTTTGCTGAACTTGTTTACTCAACCGACGGAGGTACGACTTGGATCCCAGTGGGAGGAGAACTTACAATTTCTGCCGTATGGACAACATCATCCACCGCTTTACCTATTTCTCTTGCTGGAACAACATTCGAGTTAGGATATAGATTCACTTGTGATGATGCAACTGTAATTGGAACTCCTTTAGCCATTGACAATATTGTAGTATCGGGTACAGATTTGATTGACCCTGTATTGAGCTGCCCTGCTTCAGTAGATTTAATCGTAAATGGAAGCTGTCAGGCAATTTGTCAAGATTACACTAAAATATCCGGTGTTTCTGATAACTGTACAGATTCAAGCAACATTGTGGTAACTCAAAGCGTTCCTGAGTTTACGGTATTTGCATCAGGGCCGGGAGGATTTGAAACAATTACCCTAACAGCAACTGATGAATCGGGAAATACAACTCAATGCTCTATTACTATTAATATCATAGATACTGAAGCTCCTGTAGTCACTTGTTCAGGAGACACTACTGTAGCTCTTAATATGAGCTGTAATGCTATAGTTCCCGACTACTCGAGCGGAATTCTAGCTTCAGACAACTGTACTTCGTATGCAAATCTAGTGTTTAACCAAACTCCAGCAGCAGCGTCCACAGTTAGTGGTTCCGGGACAACACCAATGACTGTTACTGTTTTGGATGAGGATGGAAATAGCACGGTATGTAACTTTAACATGATTGCAGTAGACACATTGGTTACCCAAATAACTTGTCCTTCAGACATTGACGGGTACGTGAATGGCTCGTGTAATTTCATCTTAGCTGATTATACTAGTTCTGTTGTATTGTTAGATAACTGCGAGCCACTCGGATCCTTAACTGTGACTCAATCACCTCCATCTGGAACAACAGTTAGTGCGAACCAAGTTATAACCATGACCGTTACCGGTGGAACACCGGCTACTCCACAAACCTGTGCGTTTACAGCTGTATTATTGGACACTCTATCTCCTAATATTGTCTGCCCACTTGGGGTTGCACAATACGTTGACAACTCATGTACTGTACCTCTGCTCGACTATACATCGGCCGGTGGAGTTGTTGTCGAAAATTGCCCTGTAAGCTTAACTGTAACACAATTTCCACTTCCTGGAACTCCTGTGTCAGTAAATCCTGGTGAGTTAATCACGCTCACTGTTACGGATTCTGCTGGAAATGTTGGAGTATGCCAAATGACGAGCGCTATTATCGACACATTAGCCCCAACCATTATTTGTCCTACGACACAATTGGAGAATGCAGATGCTAGTTGTCTAGCAACTATCGGTGATTACACATCCTTGGCCATACCAACTGATAACTGTTCAGTACTTGGTTCAATTGGGATCACGCAGTCGCCACTTCCAGGGTTAGTTATAGGAACTACTCAATCAATTATCCTAACAGCCACGGATGAATATGGAAACTCGAATACGTGCTCATTCAACGTTGAATTAAACGACATTATTGCTCCTACAATTATATGCCCAGGAGCACAAACAGTAAGCACAGATATAGGTTGTGATTACACCTTGGCAGACTTCACTTCTTTAGCAACCGGACTCGATAACTGTTCACCTAGTGGTTCGCTCAGTTATTCTCAATCTCCGATTGCAGGCACATTACTTCCATTAGGTACAAATTCAGTGACGATTACGGTACAAGACACATCTGGAAACAGCGCAATGTGTTCTTTTGATGTGATAGTCCAAGACCAAGTAGATCCAATTTTCACTTCGTGTCCAGCTACACAGATTGTATACATGGATTCTTCTTGTCAGACTCAAATTGGAGATTATTTAAGCATCGCAATTGCTTCAGATAATTGTTCAACTGTAGGAAATATAATACTCGCTCAAAGCCCATCTCCAGGAACAGCTATCACGACAGCGACCCTAGTAACTATTACAGCTACTGATCAATCTGGAAATACCGCAAATTGTCTCATCAATGTAATTCCAACTGATACTATTTTACCTTCTGTTGTTTGTCCTGCAGATCAAACAGTATCAATTGATGCGAGTTGTCAATACGCAGTTCCCGATTTGACTGGGCTTGTAGCCGGTACTGATAATTGTTCATCATTCGCAAATATGACGGTGACACAATCTCCGATAGCAAGTTCAATTTCAAGTGGTATTACGCCAGTTCTAATAACCTTGACTGATGAAAACGGAAATGCTACAACCTGTGTTTCAAGTTTAATTCCGATCGATACGGTTGCTCCAATCATCACCTGCCCAACGCCAATAACAGTTGACAATGGCACATCATGTGATTATGCTTTAACGAATTATGGTGGCGCCGCTGTAATTTTAGATAATTGTCCCAATTATACAATTATACAAAGTCCTGCAGCCGGAACAATAGTCAATCCGGGAATTACACAAATCACCCTAAACGTCACTGATGCAGGGGGTAATAATGCATCTTGTGTATTCGACCTAACCGTAATTGAAAATGTAGCTCCAACGATTATATGTCCTTCCGATACTGTCTCTTGCGACCCAGTTGTATTCTACTCTTTACCAACATACAACGATAACTGTTTTGCTTATTTGGATCAAATTGACGGTACAGGTTATACAACAGGAAGTACATTTCCTGTCGGAGTAACAGTCATCCAGTACGCAGCGATTGATTCCTCTGGCAATATGCAGACGTGTGATTTCCGAGTTGAAATACTCGAATTTCCATCACCTGCTATTATCCCTCTTGATACAATACAACTATGTGGTATCACAACGACTGTTGTCGATGCCGATTCTATTTCTTCAGGCACTGGCTCATGGACTCTACTTTCAGGTCAAGGTTCGGTAAACAACCCTTTTGCGAGCTCCACTGCTTTCAATGGCCTTGGTATAGGCTCGAATGTATTCGAGTGGACAGTTAGTAGCCCTTCTTGTGGTTCTTCGTCCGACACCGTGGTGGTGATTGTTTCTCAAACCCCAATTGCTACGAGTATCGCTGGTGATTCAATTTTTGCTTGTGGTTCAAATAGTGTTAATCTCATCGCTAATCCACCCGTGCATGGTACAGGAGTCTGGAGTACAAATAACGGTGCAATTATCTTGGATTCATCTGACATTGCAACTACGGCGACTCTTACACAGAGTGGATGGCAACAGTTCAATTGGACTGTTTCAAGCGGATCTTGCCCTACCGAATACGACAGTCTTATGGTTCTCTTTACAGGGAATTCAAGCGCCTATATTTCTGACTCTATTATTTGCCTGGAAGACGGTGAGGTAACACTAACTTCTGACTCGCTAATACCTGGACAATTTTCGTTCTGGCATTTCACAGTAGGAGGTGGAACTATAGCAAGCCCTTTCGAGAGTACTACGCTCGTTTATGATCTAGAAAATGGCGTAAGCACAATTATCTATGATGTAGCCTTTGAAGGGTGTCCAACTTATATGGATACCGTAACTGTGATAGCTGGTATTTGTAACGAATTTGATCCAATTTTCCCGACGGTCATAACTCCAAATCTAGATGGTAAGAATGATCTGTTCGAAATTCTGTATCTCGAATTACTCTACCCAAAGTGTCATGTTACGGTCTTCAATCGATGGGGATCTGTGGTGTTTGATTCTAAAGGTTATTCGGATCCATGGGATGGAACGAATAACGGAGAACCATTACCGATGGGAACCTATTTTTACAAAATTCATCTGAACGATTCAGAAGGCACAATCTACACAGGAGACATTAGCATAATACATTAATACAAGCAAGCATGATAAAAGAAATGACATACATTCGAACATTAATCGCTGCGTTATTCTTCATCTTTACTTGTAGTGAAGTTGAGGCGCAGCAAGAAAGCCATTATATCAACATTGCAAATAATCCATTCCTTGTAAACCCTGCTGCTGGAGGATTGTCTGATGTAATGCAACTGGAGCTTATATCTCGCAGCCAATGGATGGGCTATGGGAATGGTCCAAGAACGATGATGCTAACTGGCTTTAGTCCAATTAAAATTGGCAGTTCAGGTTCAGGTAGAAATGAGTTCAATATCGATGATAACACCCTATTTTCGTCTCCTCAAAGGAGTATTGGTACGATTAAACATGTTGTAGGCGGCAAAGCCATGCATGAATCAATAGGTCCATTTCTCAAAACTACTGCTCAAGGTAGCTATTCCATTCACCTACCCTTTTCGAAGAGCTTAAATGTTTCAGCGGGACTTGGACTTGGATGGAGTAACCTAGGAATACAAAAGGATCGTGTTGTTCTATTTCAAGCGGACGATATTTCATACGCGCAGTTTTTGGGGAATACATCATCACAGAATATCCTTGACGCTAATGCAGGGATAACAATCTATGGTAAAAATCTTTTTATTGGAATATCAACAACGCAGCTATTAAAGAACACAGCTGAATTCAACGATGTCTTAACGGAAAGTAACTTTAACCGACATTACTTCTTTATTGCCAAATATAGATTCCAAATGGGAGACATCATGAGCCTTGAACCTAGTGCGGTTGGGAAAATGGTCATGAATAGTCCATTCTCAGCAGACATTGGAGTTCGAGCTGTATACAAGAATAGCGCGTGGCTAGGTATTCAGTACCGCACTAGTAATGCAATAACTGCCCAAGTTGGAGCGAACATTATTAAAAATATCTATGTCGCATATGGATATGAGTATTCAACCGGAACTATTAGATCTGTCACGAATGGTACTCACGAGATTCAACTAGGTTTTTACTTAGGAAAGAATAAAGGCTCTGAAAATACTTCAAAACTAGATTCGGGAACTGAGTAATTCTTAAGATAACTCTCAAAAGAGTATTTTTACGTACTGAAAAAACATCTTAATGCGTTTATTTTACTTCCTTCTATTCATCACTCTTCCTTATTCGCTAAGGATTATGTACCCAAGATTACGTGTATACAACTCACCCAAAAGATTTTTGGGCAGCACGATTTATGTAAGTAATCACGCTGCTTCATTTATGGATCCTTTAGTTGTGGCAGCGATGAGAATGCCGATTGTATTCTTTATGACACGCTCTGATGTTTTCACACCTTTAACTAAGGGATTTTTATGGGCTTGCCAAATGCTTCCTATTTATCGTCAACAAGATAATGATGACACTAAAGGGAAAAATGAAGTCATATTTAAAAAATGCACGCGGATACTTAAGTTCGGGAGGAACTTATTAATCTTTGGTGAAGGATTCACAGATGATACGTTTATTCGTCGATTAAAGCCTGTCAAAAAGGGCGCAGTTCGAATCGGCTTCATGACGCTAGAAGACTTAAATTGGAAGAAAAAAATATACATCGCAGCTGTCGGTTGTAACTATTCGGAGCCAAACAAAATGAGAAGTGATCTACTCATTTCGACTTCAGAACGAATTTGTTTGAATGATTATCGTGAGCAATTCGAAGAAAATCCAAGCAAAGTCATCAATGATTTGACCAAGATGGTTGAAAAAATGATGCAAGAACAAATAACACACGTTCAGAAAAAAGAGGAAGCTCCATTTCATGAGAACATCATGAAACTTACAAGACGAGGAATGAATGTAGAGAATTTCAATCGTTCACTTTCTTTAAAAAAGAGATGGCGCTACTCTCAGAAATTGGCTGATTGGATGAACACCCAAAATGTTGAAGAGAGCGAAGATTTAACTGCAGTCAAGAAGGAGGCTGAGGGGTATTTTAAATTGATCAAGCGATTTAAGCTCGAAGAGAGGCTAATATTCTGGAAGATGAACAACCCTAAGGGAAGCAGATTGAAAGAAATTGCAATGATGATCATTCTTTTTCCTTTCGCAATTCTCGGAACAATTCATTGTGGCATCCCTTATTACTTCATTAAAAGATTTGTAGAAAAAACATTCCGAAGAAAAGTATTCTGGGCTTCAGTTAAACTTATTCTCGGGATGCTTGCATTTGGCTTAATCAATATGCCTCTTATCTGGATCATCTACTATTTCATTTATCCTAGTTGGTGGATCGCTATTGGATACTATGCTGCGATTGGCCTATTTGGATTAGCTGCTTATATGTTCGTACTAAACTTGAAAGACTTCAAAAAGAAGGGCATATTGAAGAATACTGACATCAGTAAATTCGTTTCAAAGCGTGAGACATTGATCTCTAATCTTAAGGATGTTATTCCGAAAGAGTTTAATTAATCCACATGTAATAAGTCAAAGGCGGAAGGATCAATTCACTAAGATCTTATTAAAAAATCGCAGCACACAGTGCCACGATTCTTATAGTCAGACTGAATCTTTCAGGTTTACTACGGCTGTTTTATATTAGAATTATATCTGCATAAAATTAATTCTTAACAACTTTTTCCATCATGATCACCTCATTAAGTTTGTTCATCACTCTAATGATGTAAACTCCTGGTTTCAGTTCTCTAAAGTTCTCGAACTTATAGGTCTTCTTATTGGCAGAAAACTCTAATTCTTGCTGAGTTTCTTTTCCAACAACATCAATGATTGAAATCGTGTAGGTACCAGCATCAATGTCATCCGTTATATCCATAAAGAGATCATTCGTTGTTGGATTCGGATATATCTGAATCTCTCCATTATGATCAGCGTTGATCGCGATTACATCGGAATACATAAATGCTCCATCCTAATCTGCTTGTTTTAATCTATAATAGTTAACCCCTTCGTGTGGATTTGTAGTCGATGCTAGGCTCTGCTTCTGATCAAGAATATTAAACCAATTCCAACAGCCACAGATATAAGAATATTTAGAATTGCCAGCACGACGTTTCCTTGATCGAATAATTGAAATGTCTCATTACTAAATGTACTGAACGTACTGAATCCACCACAAAAACCGATAATCAAGAAAGGTTGCACCCATGAATTTTGCTCACTTTGTGGATTAACGCCTATCACGAGTAGGGCCAGTATTGCACAAGCCAGTATATTAGAAAATAAAGTGCCTAAAGGAAAATTAGAATCCATAAATACAGAAACCCCCTTGCCAACAAAGTATCGTGCAAGACTACCTAATCCACCACCAAGAAAAATATACAAATATGTCATTGAGCTTCAATCTTCTTAACAATAGTAAGGAAAAGAAATCGATAAACAGTGTAAGCCACTAGTACCCCAAGAAGCCCACCTACGACTACATCACTTAAATAATGTACTCCTAGGTACAATCGGCTATAGCTTACAAGCAATGCTGTAAATATCAGGAGAGGTCTTAGCCATCGCTCAAAACTTTTTAAGTAGAGCAGGGAAAAAGTACAGATTGCAAAGAAGTTAGCTGCATGAGAAGAGACAAATCCGTACTGACCTCCTTTGTAACAATTTTCCGAATCGATTTGATAAAAATGAAGCTGATCGTTAAGCAACAAATTGTGTGATGGCCTGTACCGCTGAATAAGGTCTTTAAAAAGCTGCGCTGAAATTAGGTCGGACAAACCAACTGCTGCGATTGCCCCTAAAATAAAAACTATTCCGATTTTCGAGCCACCTTGCTTAAAAGCAAGAAAGGCCAAACATAGATATAATGGTAACCACGTAACTTTTGCAGAGACAATCCACATTACCTCATCCCAGAAGGGGGTATTCCATCCGTTAATCATGAGCACAATTGCTTGATCAATGGATTCAAAATACTCAATCATCGTTGAGCATTTTCCATATCATATCGTTGAGCTCCACAAGGCCTTGTTGAGCTACTGCGGAAATGAAAATAGTTTTAACATTGGTAGGGAGCTCTGCCTTGATTTCCGCGGTAAGCTCTTCATCCAGCATATCAGATTTTGTCACTACTAAAATCTTGTCTTTATGCATCAACTCTGGGCTGTATGCTTTCAACTCATTCAGGAGAACTTCATACTCTTTTTGGATGTCATCACTATCGGCTGGCACCATAAAGAGTAGACACGAATTACGTTCAATGTGTCTCAAAAACCTAAGTCCAAGTCCTTTACCTTGACTGGCACCTTCAATAATCCCAGGTATATCCGCCATTACAAACGAGCGGAAATCGCGGTATTTAACGATTCCTAAGTTCGGGCGAAGTGTCGTAAAAGGGTAATCAGCGATTTCTGGTCGAGCAGCTGAAACTACCGACAATAATGTGCTTTTCCCTGCGTTCGGGAATCCAACTAATCCAACATCGGCTAAAAGTTTCAGTTCTAATACTTTCCATCCTTCGGCCTTTTCACCACCAGGCTGCGCAAAACGAGGTGTTTGATTCGTTGATGACTTAAAGTTATTATTACCAAGTCCGCCTCTACCTCCTTTTTGAATGATCTTCTCTTCACCATCTTCGGTAATCTCAAAAAGTATCTCACCCGTTTCAGAATCACGAGCGATAGTTCCAAGAGGCACCTCAATAATTGCATCTTTTCCTTGAGCACCTGTTTTCAATTGACCAGAACCATGAACACCATGACAGGCCTTAATATGCTTGTTAAACTTAAGATGAAGTAACGTCCAAATTTGTTTATTGC
>Ga0228674_1002174_pt1 | contig 11027 bp, 8 predicted proteins | sample 1D_rmetaG_FD_189054 | JGI IMG/M metagenome (GOLD analysis project Ga0228674, IMG submission 189054) | Seawater microbial communities from Monterey Bay, California, United States - 1D_r | ecosystem: Environmental > Aquatic > Marine > Coastal | place: USA: California | collected 2016-09-26
TCCTTGGTGCTGAGTGCGGCGTTGCGCATCAGGCCGATCTTGTGCTGCACCAGCGGATGGCGCACTTCGACGATCTTCATGGTCGGGAAGGGGAAAAGGAGAGAGGACGCCATTTTGCCGGATCGGTGGGCCGAACCCAAACCCGCGCTTCGCCAAATGTGCAGATCCATGTCATGGCCATGCAACCTTGCGGACATACCGTGCAGACCCATTCTTAACAGGAATGGGGATTCCCAGTGCATATCAAGACTCCGTTGGCCGTTGCCATCACCCTGACCCTGGCGATGGGGGCCGCAGCACCGCTGCAGGCCGCCGGGCAGCAGGCGGTCGCCGCCACCGGCGCGGTGGCCGCCGACGCGGTCGACCTCGACCGCATCGAAGTGCGTGCGCAGCTCGAATCGCAGATCCGCGCGGTCGACCTCAAGCGCAGCAGCGATGCCATCGAGGACGCCGTGTCCTCCGATGCCCTGGGCCAGTACCCGGACAAGAACGTGGCCGAGTCGCTGCAGCGCCTGCCGGGCGTCAGCGTGACCCGTGACCAGGGCGAAGGCCGTTTCGTGGTCATCCGCGGCCTGGACGCCAACCTCAACAGCGTCAGCGTCGATGGCATCGCCATCGGTACGCCGGAAGATTCCAGCCGCGCTGCGCCGCTGGACGTGATTCCCTCCGATTCCACCGAGCGCCTGCGAGTGGTCAAGTCGCCGACCCCGGACATGCCGGGTGATGCCATCGGTGGCGCGGTGCTGGTGGAATCGGCGTCGGCCTTCGATCGCGACGGCCGCAGCCTGCGCGCCAAGATCGAGGGCAGCCATCAGCAGCTGTCCGGCGAGACCAGCCCGAAGGCCGCTTTCAACTACAGCGAGGTGTTCAACGACACCTTCGGCGTGGCGCTGGGCGTGAACTACCAGAAGCGCAAGTTCGAGTCGGACAACACCGAAGTGGAATACGACGGCGAGGACGATGCCGCGCCTGGCGACGTCACCGCGATCAACCTGCAGCACCGCAAGTACGAGATCGAGCGCAAGCGCATCGGTGCCAACCTCAACCTTGACTGGCGTCCCAACGAAGACAGCAAGTACTACCTGCGCACGCTGTACAGCCAGTTCGATGATGCGGAGACCCGCCAGCGCGTGATCTTCAACTTCGACGACGCGAAGATGGTCAAGACCGGCACCGACCAGTACCGCCTGGATGGCATGCCGAAGGATTCGATCGACAAGCGCATGCGCTACCGCACCAAGAAGGAAAACACCTTTGCGGCAAGCCTGGGCGGCGAGAACAAGCTGACCAATGCCGTGGTCGATTACAAGGTTGGCTACACCCGCACCGAAGAGCGGGTGAACGACGAGATGGAGGCGCGCTTCAAGCTCAACGGCAAGGCCTTCAACGGCACCCTGGACCAGCGCAGCCGCCTGCCCAGCTACAGCTTCGATAACCCGCAGTGGCTGGACAACGGCAACTACGCGTTCGACCGCTTCGTGCTCTCGCCCAAGCAGGTCAATGACAAGGAACACAGCGCGCAGGTCAACGTGCGCTTCGACGGTGACAGCGGCAGCATCAAGATCGGCCTGCTGGGCCGCTGGCGCGACCGTGACGTCAACGTTGATGAGAGCGAGCTGCGCGTCGGCCCGAAGGTGGCGCTGTCGAACTGGACCACCTCTTCGCCTGAGTACCGTCACGGCAACATGGGAGATGGCATGGACTCGGCCGCGATGCGCGCGTTCTGGGCGGCCAATGGCAGCCAGTACAGTGCACGGCCGCAGGATGTCGGCGGCAATGCAATGACCTCGCTGGAAGAAGACTACGTGGCGAGCGAGGACATCTTCGCCAGCTACGCGATGGGCACCTGGGACATCGGCGCATTGCGCATCATCGGCGGCGTGCGCGTGGAAAACACCCAGTTCAAGGCTACCGGCAACCAGGTGGACGTGGCGGCCAATGGCCGCAGCTTCACCGTCACCCCGCGCGTGGCCAACAGCAGCTACACCAACGTGCTGCCGGGCCTGCACCTGCGCTACGACGCCGCGGACGACTGGGTGCTGCGCGCTTCGGCCAACAAGACTGTCTCGCGCCCGTCGTTCGGTGACATTTCGCCGCGCGTGGGCTACAGCCGCGGTGACGAAGAAGTGCGGCTGGGCAATCCGGAGCTGGATCCGTACGAATCGAAGAACATCGATCTGTCCGTCGAGAAGTACATCGGCAGCACCGGCATCGTGTCGCTGGGCCTGTTCCACAAGTCGATCGACGGTTACATCGTGGAAACCGTGCGCACCAATGACCCGGACTATGGCGGCTTCGACGTGACCCAGCCGATCAACGGCCGCAAGGCCACGGTGCGCGGTGCGGAGTTCAACTGGCAGCAGCAGCTGGCGTTCCTGCCGGCCGGCCTGGACGGGTTGCTGGTTGGTGCCAGCGGCACCTGGCTCGACACTACGTTCGATGCTGGCATCAAGGATCGTGCGGGCGAAGACTTCACCCTGCCGCGCGCCTCCAAGCACGTCTACAGCGCACACATCGGCTATGAAAAGTATGGCCTGAGCACGCGACTGGCGGCGGTGTACCGCAGTGAATACCTGGACAGCATCGGCAAGGGCCGTGCCTTCGACATCTATGTGGCGCCCAATACCCAGCTCGACTTCTCGCTGGACTACAAGTTCACCCCGCGCGTAAGCATGTATTTCGAAGCGCAGAACCTGCTGGACAAGCCGCTTGAGCTGTACCAGGGCACGCGCTCGCGCACCCTGCAGATGGAAGAGTATGGCCGCACCTACGCGCTGGGCCTGAAGGTGGCACTGTGATGGGGCGTGGCATCACCGTCCTGGCTGCCGCACTGATGGCCAGCCTGGCGGCTGGCTGTACGCCGGCCACGGGCAATGATCCGGCGGCGCCCGCGACGGCAGCGAAGGCCACCGGCGAGCGTGCGGTGGCCACCATCGCCGAGGCGTTCCTGTCGCCGATGACGCCGGCTGACAACATCGATTCGCCGGCGGCCTGGCGTGCACCGGACGGAGCGCTGTGGCTGATCGCCACCGCCAAGGCCACCGACAAGCTGGTGGTCTACGACGGCAGTACCGGCCAGCATCTGCGTGACGTTGGCAGCAGCGGTACCGCGAAGGGGCAGTTCGACCGCCCAAACGGCATCGCGGTGACCGACGACCTGCTGTGGATCGTGGAGCGCGACAATCACCGCGTGCAGGTGCTGAGCCTGCCGGACTTCACCCCGCTGGCGACGTTCGCTGCGGACGACCTGCGCAAGCCGTACGGCCTGTGGGTCGACCGCCGGGCCGATGGCTACAGCGTCTACGTCACCGACTCCTGGGACAACGGCGAGGATGCGCAGGGGCGTGACATCCTGCCGCCGCTGGCTGAACTGGACAAGCGCGTGCGCCAGTACCACGTGACCCGCGACGGTGCCAAGGTCGAAGCGAAGCTTGTAGCCAGCATCGGTGATACCACCGAGGCCGGTGCGCTGCGCGTGGTCGAATCGATCTGGGGCGACCCCGAGAACGATCGCCTGCTGATTGCCGAAGAGGACGAGAGCTACGCCAGCGAGTTCAAGGTCTACACACTGGCCGGCCGCTTCACCGGCACCACCTTCGGCCGTGACGTGTTCAAGGCACAGGCCGAAGGCGTGACCCTGCGCACCTGTGGCAAGGACGGCTGGTGGATCACCACCGAGCAGGGCAAGCAGCGCAGCGTGTTCCACCTGTTCGATCGTCACACGCTGAAGCCGGTGGGCGCGTTCCAGGGCAACACCGTGGCCAACACCGATGGCATCTGGATGATGCAGCAGCCCAGTGCGCGGTTCCCGCACGGTGCGCTGTATGCGGTGCATGACGACCAGGGCGTGGTGGCGTTCGACTGGGAGAGCATCGCCAAGCAGCTCGCGCTGCCGCTGGAGTGTGGCGCATGAGCGGGCGTCACATGATGCATGGCCTGGCGCTGGGCCTGATGCTGGCGTTGCCGTCGCTGTCGTTCGCGGCGGCCGAGCCGAATACCCAGGTGCCGGCGGGCAGCCGCCACTACGCAGCGACGACGGTGCCGGACCGCATCGTCGCCTCGCCGTCGGCTGATCCCAGCCACGCTTTCGCCGTGGCCTGGCGTACCGATGGCAGCGTGCAGGCGCCACTGCTGGAGATCGCGCTGGCTGCAGATTCGCCGGCCGTCGAGGGCATCCGTCAGGTGCGTGCGACGACGCGCGCACTGCAGACCGAAAACGGGCTGTCGCATCACCATCGTGCCGACATCGGCGGCCTGCAGCCGGATACCCAGTACGTCTACCGCGTGCAGGGCAATGGCAGCTGGAGTGCGTGGAACCAGCTGCGCACGCTGGCGGCCGCCGACCAGCCGCTGACCCTGCTGTACTTCGGTGACACCCAGAACAAGAACGTCAGCCATGTCAGCCGGGTCGTGCGTGCTGCGCAGAAGGCGGCACCGCAGGCGCGCATGAGCCTGTTTGCCGGCGATCTGGTCAGCGGCGGCGACAACATGGACGACAGCGAGTGGGGCGAATGGTTTGCGGCTACCGGCTGGCTGGCGCAGGAAACGCTGGTGGCGCCGGCAATCGGCAACCACGAGTACTTCGAGGAGTTCGAGGACACCCCGCAGGAGCGCCGCGTGCTGGGCAAGCACTGGCCGGTGACCTTCGCGTTGCCGGGCAACGGCGCCAGTGCGGCGCAGCAGACCAGCTACTGGTTCGATGCGCAGGGCGTGCGCGTGGCCGTGGTCGATGGCACCTCGGCACTCGACCTGGGTACGGCCAAGGCGCAGGCGCAGTGGCTGGACAAGGTGCTGACCGGCAATCCGCAGCCGTGGACCCTCGTGCTGCTGCACCAGCCGTTCTACTCGCCGCGCGAAGGCCGCGAGAACGCCGCGTTGCGTGACGTGCTGCTGCCGGTGGTACGCCGCCACAACGTCGATCTGGTGCTGCAGGGGCACGATCACACCTACGGCCGTCGGGGTGAAGGACACGCTGCGACGCCGCAGTACGTGGTGACCGTGGCTGGGCCGAAGCAGTACCGCCTTTCCGACGAAGCACGCAGGACGATGGATCCGGTGGCCGAGGACACCCAGTTGTTCCAGGTCCTGAACGTCGACCCGCAGCGCCTGCGCTATGAAGCGCGCACGGTGACCGGCCGTCTCTACGATGCCTTCGAACTGCAGCGTGACGCCAAGGGTAGCAAGACGCGAACGGAGCTGATCGACGGCCGCATCACGCCGCGCGACTGCCCCCGTTCGCAGACCGCCAAGGGTCGCGCCGACCGTTGCTGGGAATGAGCGCACGCCGATGACCACTCCCTCTCGCATCCTTCCCCTTGCTGCCATCGGTACTGCCCTGCTGTTGCTGGCCAGTGCGGTGACCGCCGCCGATGCCGTGCTGCATCCGTTCCTGGTGGCCCAGCCGAAGCAGGCCCCGCAGGAAGCGAACCTGGCGGTGGAGATCCCTGCCGGCAGCTTCACCAAGTACGAGATCAAGGAAGATGGGCTGGTGCATGTGGACCGCTTCCAGTCGATGCCGGTCGCCTATCCGGCCAACTACGGCTCGATGCCGCGTACCCTGGCCGGTGACAATGACCCGTTGGATGCGCTGGTGCTGACCCGCGAGCCGCTGCATCCGGGCGTGATCGTGCGTTTCCGGCCGATCGGCTACCTGAAGATGATCGATGGCGGCGAGCACGACGAGAAGATCATCGGCGTGCCCACCGACAAGGTCGACCCGACCTACGCCGACATCCGCGACCTGGCCGATCTGCCGGAGATCGAGCGGCAGCGCATCGAGGCGTTCTTCCGGGTCTACAAGGACCTGCCGGCCGGCCGCAACCCGGTCCAGCTCAATGGCTGGGGCAATGCCGCCGAGGCGCGTGCGCTGATCAGCGAGGCGATGCAGCGCTTCAACCGGTAGATCCACGCGATGCGTGGGTGCCCCGCCCACGCATCACCTTCACTGCCGCTGGCTATCATGTGCGCCATCCAGAATGAAGGCGATGCACGTGTCGGTAGCGTTGGTGTGGTTCCGTCGTGATCTGCGGCTGCAGGACAATCCGGCCCTGCAGGCCGCGTTGGAGGCGGGCCACGAGGTGGTGCCGGTCTACATCCACGCGCCGCACGAGGAAGGTGAGTGGGTGCCGGGCGCGGCCTCCGACGCGTGGCGCCACCGTTCGCTGGCGGCGCTGGATGCCGACCTGCGTTCGCGCGGCTCGTCGCTGGTGCTGCGCCACGGCGACAGCCTGGCGACGCTGCAGGCGCTGGTCGAACAGATCGGCGCCGAGGCGGTGTACTGGAACCGCAAGTACGAACCGGCTACCCAACCGCGCGACGCGGAGATCAAGCGCACGCTGCGCGAGCACGGCATCGATGCGCAGAGCTGCAATGGCAGCCTGCTGTTCGAACCCTGGGACATCGCGACCCAGCAGGGCCAACCGTACAAGGTATTCACTCCGTACTGGCGCAACGTACTCAGTCATTGGTGCCTGCCGGCGCTGACGGCCGCACCGAAGGCACTGACAGCACACAAGGCCGACGGCCTGGCGCTGGACGAGCTGCGGCTCGCGCCCACGCTCGACTGGGATAGCGGCTTCTGGCAGCACTGGCGGCCGGGCGAGGCCGGCGCGCTGGAGGCGCTGTCCGTGTTCGAGGACGGTGCGTTGCGCGGCTATCGCGAGCAGCGCGACCTGCCGGATCGCGTCGGAACGTCGCGGATGTCGCCGCACCTGCATTTCGGCGAGATCGCGCCATGGCGCATCGCCCATGCGCTGGAGGGCCTGCGCAGCGCCGGCACCGACGCGGACATCGACGGCTATCTGCGTCAGCTGGGCTGGCGCGATTTCGCCTACCACCTGCTGCACCACTTCCCGAAGACCCCCACCGACAACCTCAACCCGCGCTTTGATCGCTTCCCGTGGGCCACGCCCAGCGTGGCGCAACTGCACGACTGGCAGCGCGGCAACACCGGCGTGCCGATCGTCGATGCCGGCCTGCGCGAGCTGTGGCACACCGGCTACATGCACAACCGGGTGCGCATGATCGTCGCCAGCTACCTGTGCAAGCACCTGCGCGCACACTGGTTGCACGGCGCGCGCTGGTTCTGGGACACCCTGGTCGATGCCGACCTGGCCAACAACACGATGGGCTGGCAGTGGGTGGCCGGAACCGGTGCCGATGCCGCGCCGTACTTCCGCGTGTTCAATCCGGTCACCCAGGCCGAGAAGTTCGATCCACAGGCGCGCTATATCAGCCGCTGGGTTCCCGAGCTGGCGGCACTGCCGGTGAAGGCCCGCTTCGCACCGTGGCAGCATCCACAGTTGCTGGCCGCGCATGCGCCGGGCTATCCGCGCACGCCGCTGGTGGACCTGGCGGTGGGCCGGGACGCCGCGCTGCAGGCCTACCGCCAGTCCGGCGCAGCGTAAAGCGTGAGCTGAGCGATCCGGTCAGATAGCTGAACGCGGCCCTGTCGGCGGGCTGCATCATCATCCCGACATCGCATTTGCCTGTTTATTCTCTTTGCGCCCGCAAGCCGCCGGCCCGACCGGAAACCAAGGAGAACCCCATGATCCGCAACACCACCCGCAACGTCGCACTGGCCCTGATGAGTGCGGCCGTCCTGTCGGCCTGCGCCACCGGCGGCTCCTATGTGCAGAGTGACCAGTACGGCAACCCGACCGAGCAGCAGAATCGCACTGGCCGCAACGCGCTGATCGGTACCGCCATCGGCGTGGCCGCCGGCCTGCTGACCGGCGACAGCGCCACCGAGCGCCGCCAGCATGCGCTGATCGGTGCCGGTATCGGCGCACTCAGTGGCGCCGCTGTCGGCCAGTACCAGGATCGCCAGGAACGCGCACTGCGCGAGCGCACCGCCAACACCGGCATCGATGTGCAACGCCAGGGCGATAACATCATGCTGAACCTGCCGGACGGCATCACCTTCGACTTCGGCAAGGCAACCCTGAAGCCGCAGTTCTATGGTTCGCTCAATGGCGTGGCAGGCACGCTGCGCGACTACAACCAGACCATGATCGAAGTGGTTGGCCACACCGACAGCATCGGCAGTGACGCAGTCAACAACCGCCTGTCGAAGGAGCGTGCCGACTCGGTTGCGCAGTACCTGATCGGCCAGGGCGTGCAGAGCGTGCGCATTGAAACGCTGGGCGCCGGCAAGTCGTACCCGATTGCCGACAACAGCACCGACGCCGGCCGCGCCAAGAACCGCCGCGTCGAGATCCGCGTGATTCCGCTCAAGCAGTAACGCGCAGCGTTACGGTTCCGGCGTAGCCGGAACGAAAATGCCGCCCTTGCAGGCGGCATTTTCCGTAGGTGCCGAGCTTGCTCGGCACACCGACAGCGTTTCCGGTCGCTGCGTTTGCGTGCAGTGCCGACCAAGGTCGGCATTATCGGGAGTCTGCCTGCCGGAACGAAAATGCCGCCCTTGCAGGCGGCATTTTCCGTAGGTGCCGAGCTTGCTCGGCACGCCGATAGCGTTCCCGTTCGCTGCGTTTGCGTGCAGTGCCGACCAAGGTCGGCATCTGCCGGAAGTCTGCCCGCCGGAACGAAAATGCCGCCCTTGCAGGCGGCATTTTCCGTAGGTGCCGAGCTTGCTCGGCACACCGCATGACCGCGTGCTTTTTTTCGCTTTTGTAGAGTCGAGCCATGCTCGACTGCGTGTATGGAGTCGAGCATGGCTCGACTCTACAGAAGGCGGTCGAGCAAGCTCGACCTCTACCAGAGCGGAATACTAGGCTCACACCGTCGCCGTCGGCCGCACCACGATCTCATTCACGTCCACATCCGCAGGCTGCTCGATCGCAAATCTTACGGCGCGCCCGATCGCATCCGGCTGCAGGGCGATCGCGCGGTAGCCGACCATCATCTCGGCGGCGGCCGGATCGGTGATGCTGTCGGCCAGCTCGCTTTCCACCACGCCAGGATGGATGCAGGTCACCCGCAGTTCGCGGTGCTCCTGGCGCAGGCCGTCGGAAATCGCGCGTACCGCATACTTGGTCGCGCAGTAGACCGCTGCGGTCGGCACCACCGACAGCGCGCCGACCGAGGCGATGTTGATGATCTGGCCGCTGCGCTGGGCGATCATGCCGGGCAGCACGGCAGCGATGCCGTACAGCACGCCACGGATGTTCACGTCGATCATCCGGTCCCACTCCTCCACTTTCAGCGAGCCCATCAGGGACAGTGGCATCACACCGGCATTGTTGACGATCACGTCGATTGCGCCGAAGCGTTGCCGGGCGGCTTCGGCGAAGGTTTCCACCTGCGCGCGCCGGGTCACGTCCAGGGCATGCACGAGCACCTCGGCCCCCTGCTGGCGCAGCTCGTCGGCCAGCGCCTGCAGACGCTCCAGGCGGCGGGCACCCAGTACCAGGCGTGCCCCCGGTTGCGCGAGGGAGCGGGCGATGGCGGCGCCGATGCCGCTGGAGGCGCCGGTGATGAGGATGGTTCGGGAAAGGGCCATGGCGGTGTCTCAGAAGGGTAGGGAGTGCCGGGGTGTGCCCGGTGTTGCCACGGTAGACGGCGCACCTTGTCGCGATAAGATGGCGACTGCTGATCACCTTGTACAGAGTTGCTAACCAATGGCCATCGATCTCAATGCTCTGGGGGTGTTCCAGCGGGTGGCCGACTGTCGCAGCTTCACCGCCGCGGCCGAGCAACTCGGCGTGACCCGTTCGGCGGTCAGCCAGACCATCGCCAAGCTGGAGCAGTCGCTGGGTGTAGCCCTGGTGCTGCGCACGACCCGCAGCGTCAGCCTCACCGATGCCGGGCAGGCGCTGCTGGTGTCGGTCAGCCCTGCGCTGGCGGAACTGGGCGATGCGCTGGAGGCCAGCATGCGCCGGCAGTCCGCCGTGTCCGGACAACTGCGGCTTGCCGTGTCCTCCATTGCCGAGGCGTTCCTGGCCGGCCCGATGCTGGCCGGTTTCGCCGCGCGCTATCCGGCGTTGCAGCTGGACATCACCGTGACCGATGAAGCGTTCGATATCGTCGACGCGGGATTCGATGCAGGCGTGCGTCTGGGCGAGGTCATTGCCCAGGACATGGTCGCGGTGCCGGTATCGGCGCGGCAGCGCCAATTGGTGGTGTGCTCGCCGGGCTATCGTGATGCCCATGCATTGCCGGCGCACCCACGGGAACTGGCCAGCCATCGCTGCATCGGCTGGCGCAGTGCGCCGGGCAGGGCGCCCTATCGCTGGGAGTTCGAAGAGCGGGGCCGTGAGTTCAGTGTCGATGTGCAGCCGGAAATCACCAGCAACGACATGGGGGTGATGGTCAGGCTGGCCTTGGCCGGCGCAGGCCTGGCCATCGGCATGGAAGAGACCTGGCGGCCGTGGCTGCAACGCGGCGAGCTGGTGTCCGTGCTGGACGCGTACTGCCCGCGGTTTGCCGGATTCTTTCTGTACTACCCCAGCCGTCGGCAGGCCGAGCCGAAACTACGTGCGCTGGTCGAGCACGTGCTCTCGGAACTGTAGAGTCGAGCCGTGCTCGACCGCGCCTTTGTAGAGTCGAGCCATGCTCGACTTCCGGAAAACAGTCGAGCATGGCTCGACTCTACAGACGCAGGTCATGCCGCCGAGGCGGCAACCTTCTCCAGGATCCGCTTGCCGCTGCTTTCCAGCGCGGCGTCTTCCTGCGCCTTCTGCTGCTGTGCCAGCTTCGCGCCCGGGCACTGCGCCAGCATGTAGTTGGCGTCGAAGTTGAGCTTCTCGACCAGGAAGTCGACGAACGCACGCACCTTCGGCGAGACCAGGCGGCCACCGGCGAACACGGCGTTGAAGTCCACCTCCGGGCCCGTCCAGCCGGCCAGCACGCGGCGAACCATGCCGGACTCGACGAACGGCTTGGCCATCACGTCGCCGGTCAGCAGCAGGCCCTCGCCGCACACCAGTGCGCCGTTCAGTGCGGACATGTCATTGGCCGTCATCAGCGGCGTGACCGGGAAGTCACGCAGTTCGCCACCGTTCTCGCCCAGCTGCCAGGTGAAGCGCGGCGAGTTGCCGGTGTGGTACGGCTTGCGCATCGCCAGGATG
>Ga0228674_1002175_pt1 | contig 11027 bp, 15 predicted proteins | sample 1D_rmetaG_FD_189054 | JGI IMG/M metagenome (GOLD analysis project Ga0228674, IMG submission 189054) | Seawater microbial communities from Monterey Bay, California, United States - 1D_r | ecosystem: Environmental > Aquatic > Marine > Coastal | place: USA: California | collected 2016-09-26
AAGGCGACCAGTTTGAACAGAGTTCATTTTGCCACGTCCTGCAGTGTATAGACAAGCGGCCTTGCATCCTGCAGTGACGGCCATAGGGCATACATTCACATCTTGCAGGTTGTCGGCTGGTGCTAGGTATAGGATGGCTGTCAGATACTCTGACCCGTCACCCTTGACGGTTTTGGCGTTGTTTCCTACGGAAAGAAGTTTGTAATTAGACATGATTAAGCTCCTTCGGAGTATTGGAATTGTTGGACACCATTGTCCACATCACGCTTGTGGTGCATTTCACATGCCCAATCGGACAACACAGCATATTCGCTGTCGATAAACAGACCTTCGGTCTGCTTGCAGGCATTGTCCCACATCAGCCAATCAGCTTCGCTGGAAGCAGTGACACTCATCACATGACGAGTGTCCCCTGGATTGCGTGGGTCATCTACAGAGTAGATGTCGAACTTGCAGTAAAAGTTTTCGTTGGTCATGTTAAAATTCCTTCTGTTTAATCTCTATTGTGTTTTATATAACCCTTCATAAATTACAGGGTTATTAAAACTCATATAGATATTAAGTTATGCCCCAATGCCTAGATAGAATTTAGGGTCTGCTTTGCAGAATAGCTTCGCATCTGCCACGCTCTTGTAGTATCTACGATACTCAGGGTTTACGCCACTCAAGGCCATCCATTTACCTTTGGTAAACTCTAACGTGCCAATGGCTTTGCCATCAAGGTGGATGATGCGGAAACCTTTTGAATGTTTTTTGAATTGTAAATTCATGGTCATATTCCTTCTGTTAAGCTACGCTTACTGGTTCAAGTCTTCGGCAATGCCTTCGGCAAATTCACGGCTAGTCCAGACAGACACAGTGCCTTCGTAGATGTGTTCGACTGCATAGGCGGCTTCGCCGTTGCCAGTGTAGTTATCCAAGGTGTTTACTTCGTAAATGTTAGACATGATATAATCCTTTTCGGTTGTTGTCGTATCTTAAGATAGCAGGTGTTTCTACGTTGTCAAATGTTTTTTTCAACTTTTTTTCTACCCTTTAGGGTAAGCTAGTCAATCGCTACCATGAATGCACCAGCCAGAGCCGATACGCTACCCATAGCCAGAAGCATGACCCATGCAGCCATTGGCAGTGCAGATATGCCAGCCGAGACAATGCCAACAGTGCAAAGCACTAATAGGGAAAGCCCTAAAAATATATTCATCAATCCAAATCCTAACATCATAATTCCTTTCATCATGTGTGTTATGTGTTTTATATAACCCTTCACAAGTAAAGGGGTTATTAAAACTCTATAACACTCATGGGGGAGGGGGGGTAATCGGCAATTGACCTTCACACAGGGGTAGTATTTCCGTAGGCATATCAGACACATAGCAAACCTGTGTGTGTAGTATTTCTACATGCGTGAGAGAATTGGTCTAGTGCATCAAAGATGCAAATAAGACACACCTTCGGTGAAATCTTGTGCAATCCTCATAAATTCTGGTAAATTTGCCCTAAAATGGGCTGAAATCTGGGGAAGTCTCATGCGCACCCCACCCCCACAAAACGTGCAGGCATGTATATATATAATATACCCCTGTGACATACTGAAAATTTTAAGAAGGTTTGTCATCACTACCCCCACCCCTAAATCTGGGGAAGACAAACAGCAAAACACCCCCGATAAAATTTATAATTTTTACCAGGTTTGTCATATATTTTATTTTCAAGGCGGGGCGTCCGAGATTGTGTATAATCTAGTTGTATAATGAGAAGGTAGAGAGTATAATTATACAGTGGTCGGGAGTTAATACACGAGGCGGGGCTGTGGAGGTTATACATTGTACCTCCGAACTTTAAAGTAAAGATATTTTAGCACGGATTCGAGCGACATACAATACGCAATCCAGATATTAACACATCACGAATTATTACAGGCCGTAACATGGACATAGATATAGAACAATTACCAGACCTACCAGATACCAGAGGTCCGAAGGCACATTATGACCTGTTGTCTTCCCTCGATGAGTACGCAAAGGTTAAGTCAGAAACAGACCTGCTTACATTTGTACGAAGAACTGCACCAACACTGGTGACAGACTTCAAGATGGGTAGGCATATTGAGTTATTATGCGACAGACTGCAGAAGGTTGCCGATGGTGAGCTTAAAAGGCTTATGGTCTTCCTGCCCCCTCGTAGCTCCAAGAGTCTTATTACCAGTAAAATATTCCCAGCGTGGTATATTGGTCGTGAACCTAACCACGAGATTATGTCTGTCTCCCACAGTGACCAGTTGGCTAGTGACTTTGGCCGTAGTGTCCGTGACATTGTAAATACTGAGGAGTTTCAGAAAACATTTAAGGGTGTCCAGCTACGCTCAGACGTTAAGGCCGCTGGTAAGTGGAAGACAAACCACAACGGCTCATACTATGCTGCTGGTGTTAGGTCACAGATTGCTGGACGTGGTGCGCATCTAGCCCTGCTGGACGATGTGATGTCTGAAGAAGACTCATTCTCCGAAGCAGGACGCCGATACATTAAGGATTGGTGGCCGTCAGGTCTGCGTACCCGTCTTATGCCTAACGGGGCAATCATTATCATTAACACCCGCTATCACTACGATGACCTATGCGGCTGGTTGCTGAAGCAGGAGTCAGACATCTCTGGTCTACCGTGGGAAGTTATTAGCATCCCTGCGTGGCTAGACGAAACAGCAGCAAACTTGCTGGGACTTCCAGAAGGCAGCAGCTACTTTCCTGAGTGGAAGCCAGATGAAGTACTGAAGCTAGACGAACAAGAGATACGTTCAAGCAACGGCAGCAGATACTGGGATGCACTATACATGCAGAACCCATCGCCAGACGAAGGCGGGATTATTAAGAAGAAGTGGTTCCAGTGGTGGGAATACGAAGACCCGCCGCACTGTGAGTTTATTATTCAGACATACGATACTGCCTTCTCCACCAAGAAGACTGCTGACTACAGTGTTATTCAGACGTGGGGCATCTTTCACCAGGGAGAAAGGGATGAGTATGGCAATGAATACGTAGTACCTAACCTAATACTACTGGGCAATGTAAAGGAAAGGTTTGAATACCCTGACCTGAGACGTACGGCGCAGTACCTATACCAGAAGCATCGACCTGACGTATGTATTATTGAGAAGAAGGCTTCGGGTCAATCGCTGTTGCAGGACATGCGTCTTGCTGGATTGCCAGTGCTGGACTATCTGCCTGACAGGGACAAGGTGTCTCGTGTCTATGCTGCAACGCCTTTGATGGAATCGGGTCGTGTCTACATTCCGAAGGGTAAGGAGTGGGCAAAGGACTTATACGATGAATCACTAGCCTTTCCCAACGGCGCACACGATGACCAAGTAGATGCAATGACTATGGCTATCCACTATATGCGGGACAGCTGGCACGTGTCTCACAATGAAGACCCTAATTGGGAAGATGATTATAACCCAAGACGAACAAAGAGGGTTGGATATTGGCGTACTTAAGTGTATAATATAGGCAACAGTAATTAATCAAGGATATTCAACATGGCTAAAAAGAAATCCGTCTATGGACCTGGTGATAAAACACAGGCTCCAAAAGCTGCAGCAACTAACAAAAGTTTCTTTGGAAACCCAGAGTATTTAAACGAAAAAATTAGAGAAGCAGCAGGAGTAATAGCAGGAAAACTGCAAGGTACGGGTACGGGTACTGGTAAAATGCCAATGTCAGGAGCCGCAGGAAAAGCAGCTGCATTAACTGAAGCTAAGAAAAAACAAGTTGCGGGTGTCCCACAAGGAATGAAATTAAAAAAAGGTGGCAAGGTTTCTAAGAAGAAAACTAAAAAGCCACGGGGTGTCGGCGTTGCTCAACGTGGATATGGTAAAGCTCTCACGGGAAAGAAAAAGTAAAGGATAAGCAACATGGCTAAAAAAGAATCCATTTACGGACCTGGTGATAAAACAGAGACCCCAAAGGGACCTGCAAAAAAACTTACATTATCGCAAGCGTTTCGTCAATACTGGCAAGATTTAAGCGACCACATAATGGAAAGCAGAGGAACACAAGGGACGTATACTGGTAGAATGCCAACGGCAGGTAATGCAGCAAAAGCACTTACAGTAACTGAAGCTAAGAAAAAACAAAAGGCAGGTGTCCCACAGGGAATGAAATTAAAAAAAGGTGGCAAGGTTTCTAAGAAAAAAACTAGAACAACTAAAAAGCCACGTGGTGTCGGCGTTGCTCAACGTGGATATGGTAAAGCTCTTACAGGAAAGAAAAAGTAAATGGCAACTGAACGTAACCCATACGAAATGAATAACGACAGGTCTGCACCGAAGCTTGAGCTTGAGATGGATGATGTCTCTACTGCTGATGCTAACATTACCATTGACCCAGAGACAGGTGAAATTGAAGTAGACCTTTCAGGCACAGCCAGTGAGCTAGAGCTAGAGGTTGAAGCAGGTGACTCAGGTTTTTACGATAACCTTGTAGACATCCTTGATGAAGATAAACTAGATGAAATTGGCGCAACTGTTATTGACAAGTTTGAAGCTGACAAAGATTCTCGTGATGAGTGGGAATCAATGTTTGAACGTGGCTTCGACCTACTTGGTCTTAAGCTTGAAGATACAACAGAGCCGTTTGAGGGAGCAGCCACAGCAGTACACCCACTGTTGATTGAGTCTGCAGTTAAGTTCCAATCCAAAGCCTCTACTGAATTGTTCCCTGCTAAAGGGCCAGTAAAGGCGCAGGTACTTGGTGACGCAACGATTGAGAAACAACAACAAGCAAACCGTGTACAAAACTTTATGAACTATCAGGTAACAACACAGATGCCTGAATACTTCGATGAGTTTGAACGTATGCTTTTCCACCTACCACTTATTGGTTCAGCCATTAAGAAGGTATATTATGATGCAAGCCTTGACCGTCCAGTGTCTGAGTTTGTTCCTATTGACCAGTTCTATGTGTCTTACTACGCAACAGACCTACGCAGAGCCGATAGATATACACATGTTATTTATCGCAGCCCTGTAGACATGGCTCGTCAAATGGAAGCAGGCATGTATGCAGACGTTGAACTACCTAAAGCCAGCATTCCTAATCTATCAGGCATGGCCGAAAAGATGGACAGTGTTCTTGGTTTGTCTCCCGCATCAGATAATGACCCGCAGTATGTGCTGCTGGAACAACATTGTTATCTTGAACTTGAAGAAGATAAGATGCACAAAGGCAGAGCAGCCTGTCCTTACATTGTAACTGTAGAACAACAGTCAGGACAAGTATTATCTATTAGACGTAACTGGGCAGAGGACGATGACAAGTATGTTAAAAAGATGCACTTCACACATTACAGATACGTTCCTGGTTTTGGCTTTTATGGTCTGGGGCTTATTCATTTCTTGGGCAACCTCACAATGTCGGCCACTGCAGCTATGCGGAGTCTTCTTGATGCAGGTCAGTTTGCTAACCTTCCTGGTGGCTTTAAAGCTAAAGGAGTTCGCATGGTGGGTGACAATGACCCCATTGCGCCTGGTGAGTTTAAAGAAGTAGAAGCAACAGGCATGGACTTGTCTAAGTCTATTATCCCACTACCATTCAAAGAACCATCGGGTACTTTGTTTGAAATGTTACGTTATGTTACAGGAGCAGGGCAGAAGTTTGCCGACAGCACCGAACAAGTAATTGCAGACAGCGGGGGCTATGGGCCAGTAGGTACAACCATGGCACTACTAGAAGCTTCAAGTAAGTTTTTCTCTGCTATTCACAAACGCCTACATAAAGCACAAGGCGATGAATTTAAAATTCTAGCTCGTATTGACTACGAGTATCTGGATGAAGAATATCCGTATGACCTTCCAGGAATTTCTGAAAAGATTTTCAAGATGGACTTTGATGGTAAGGTAGATATTGTTCCAGTGTCTGACCCTAACATTCCATCTAACGCACAGCGTATGATGTTAATTCAAATGGTTCAGCAGGTAGCGCAACAATCTCCTCCAGGAATGTTTGACATGGAAGCCATTAATAGAATGCTTCTTACTACGGCTAATGTTCCTGATGTCGATAAGTTGATGCCAATTAAAGACGAGGCACAACCACAAGACCCTATGAGTGATGTGAAGTCTGTATCAGAAAACAAACCTATTAAAGCATTCCCAGGTCAGAACCACGATGCACATATTCAATTTAAAACATTGTTTGTAAATGACCCATCTAATAAACAGAATCCTATGATGCCTAAAATTGTTCCTGCTTTGCAGGCTAACATTGCAGAACATTCTCTTATGAAATATGAAGAAGAACTGCAGGGTATGATGCAACAGGCACAGCAAGCAATTATGCAAGACCCAATGTTAGCACAACAAGTACAACAAGAGCTTGCCAATGTTCCTGACCCAGAAGCAATGGTACAGTTACAAGCTGCACAACAACTACAGCAAATGCACCAACAAGTTATGCAACGGGGTCCAATGTCTCCTGAACAACAAATGGTTCAGATGGAAGGACAACGTATTCAAGTTGAAGCAGAAAAAAATCAAGCACAAATGGCTAAAGCACAAGTTGATGCACAACTTAAATCTCGTGACCTTGACCTTAAAGAACAGAAAATCTTTATTGATGCACAGGAAGCAGGTGTCGAAGCTCAGATGTCTGCTATGCAAAAAAACGAGGACCGAAGCAACAAACGTGCTATTGAAGCAATGAAATTGTTAGGTGACTTGCTGAAGGCTCAAGACGCAAACGAGCTTGAAGAATCAAAAGCCACTGCAAATCTTTTGATGGACTTACTAAAAACAGGTAGCGCTACTTAATGCTTTACGAAGAATTAGTTAAAGAACTACAAAAAGAAATAGAAGTAATAAAAAATTCGCTTGCGTATGGGACCGCTTCGGATTATGCTAGTTATCGTGAGACAGTTGGAACGATAGCAGGGATTGAGAAATCAATAGGTCTTATTAAAGACTATCTCAACAAGTATATAGAAGAGGACTAAAAATGCAAGCAGCACCCAGTTCACTAAAGAACGATGAATGGATTACAAATGAAGAAGTTGCTGACCCAAAAGTATTACCAGAGATTCCAGGATACCACATTCTTGTGCGTCCTGTCTCTGTTAAGCAAACAACCAAGGGCGGTATTCTTCTTCCTGACTCAACCAAACAGGACATGGCTTATCTTACAACAGTGGGCCGTGTAGTAAAAGTAGGTAACCTAGCTTACAAGGACGACAAGTTCGATGGTAAGGCTTGGTGCAAGGAGGGGGACTATGTGTGCTACGGCAAGCATACAGGCGATAAGTTTTTGTATAAAGGTATCCAGTTCTTACTTATCTTTGACGATGCTATTAAAATGGTAGTTGAAAATGCAAAAGACTTAGACCCTACATTTAACTTAGGTTAAATAATTTTATGTGTTGCTATTGTGACACAACAATTTATACTATATAATATATCACATAACAGCGTTACTCGTCTTATTCGCTGTGGACGTTAAACAAGGAGAATATAAATGGCAGAGACTGAATGGTCTACTATTACACCTAATAAAGGTGACCCCCAAGAAAAAGTTGAATTTGAGATTGAAGGTGAAGAAGAAGTTGTTGAAGCAGCCGCTCCTGAACCCGAAGCTAAAGTAGAAGTTGTAGAAGAAACAGAACAACCAGAAGTTGAGGTTGAAGAAGTCGAGCAACAGGCTACTGATGAAATTGTAGAAGAAGCTAAGACAGAAGAAGAAGTACCAGAAGAAAAAGGTATTGAAACATCTGGCGCTCAGAAAAGAATTAGACAGCTTGTCGGTCAAAAGAAAGAACGTGAAGCTGAGATTGAAAAACTTCTTGAGCAGAACAAGCAAATGCAGCTTGAGCTTCAACAACAGAAAAAAGAATACCTTGATGCAGTAGGAACAAACCTTCAAAGTTCTGAAGCCCAAGTAAATGAGAAGCTTGTTATTGCTAGAGACTCTTACAAAAGAGCAATTGACAGCGGAGACTCAGACTTAATCTTACAAGCACAAGAGTATTTAAATAATGCACAGCAAGACATTGTTCGTCTTGCGGAAGCTAAAAGACAATACGAGGCATACGTACCGCAGGCTCAAGAAGAACCTGTAGAACAACAGCCAACAGGCGAAACCTATAATGGATATGGACTTAAGGCATATCAGTGGGCCGCTAGTAATGACTGGTTTAACCAAGACCAAATTCTTACAAATGCTGCATTGGTTCTTGATGCACAGCTTAAAGAAGAAGGCTTTGACCCAGAAGAAGATGATTTTTATTTGGAGATTGATAAGCGACTAGCTGATAATTTTCCACAAAAGTTTGGCAATACCCAAGAGGTTGCTGCCGAAAAACCCCGTACGAAGGCTACGTCACAGCCTTCTCAAGTAGTAGCTGGAGCTTCGCACACTGCAGCATCCCCGTCTAATAAGAAAGTTAAACTCTCGCAAGAAGACGTACGACTCGCACAAAAGTGGGGAATTACACTTGAACAGTATGCTGCCGAAAAGCTGAAAGTAGAATCAGCTGGTGATGGCGAATATACAACAATCAACCGATAGCTGCGAAAGGATACATATACTTATGGCACGAAATACAACACGTGAAACCCAGAGTCGTGAACTGGATACAAGAGAAACCGATGACGTTTATGTCGAACCAAGCCTTTTAGATATTCCAAACTTTGTTACAGAAAGATTTAGTGACCAAGGAATGAAATTACGTTGGATACGAATCTCCCTTAAGGGCAAGGATGATTACACAAATGTCGGGAAAAGACTAGCCGAAGGCTGGGAATTTGTTTCTCTGGACGAAGTACCTGAACTAGGACATACATCAATGATTAAAGAAGATGGTCGTTATTCTGGTACTGTTTGCCGTGGGGACTTGGCCCTTGCCAAAATGCCCACAAGACGTGCAGAATCACGGCAACGTCACTTTGAAAACGCATCTGCCGAAATGGTTGACGCAGTTAACTCTCAACTTGAGAATGCTTCAGACCGCAAGATGCCTGTAAGAAATCAAAGTAAATCAAACGTAACCAAAGGTCGCACACCATCTTTTGATTAGAAATTAATTAATAGAACTGCAGCCTTGGTACACATTTTTCACAACTTAAGGAGACTTATAATATGACTACTAAGCAAATTACTGGTTTGACTCCTTCTCGTGTTCGTGGTAACTCGCCTCAAAGCTCTGGTGCAACTTCGTACCCAATCGCTTCAGGCGCAAGTGCAATGTACACAGGTACTCCTGTGCGCTTGTCAGGTGGTTCACTTGTTCCACTTGTTACCTCTACTGAAATGCCAATCGGTATTTTCCAAGGCTGCAGTTATGTAGCTGACGGGGAGCAGTACTTTAAACCTTATTATTCTGGCGTATCAGCAACTGATGCTGTCGGGTATGTAAATGACGACACAAGCCAAACATATATCATTAGCTCAGACACTACTGTTGCTGCTGGTATTGTTGGCAAAAACGTAGCCGCATCAAACATTGCTGCTGGTTCTTCGTTCACTGGTCGTTCAACAATCACCGCCTTGACTACTGCAGGTAGCGTGGGTACATCGGCTGCTGGCCTGTTCCGTGTTATCGGTATTGTAGACGAACCTGGCAATGCTGTTGGTGACCCATACACCCGTATGGAAGTTCAAATGAACGCCACTAACCAACAGAACTTCATTAACGTACTGGTTGAAACACCTGTTACGGTAACCAACTAAGGGAGATAATTAAAAATGGCTATTAATAGAGGAAGTATTTCCAAAGAGCTTCTCCCAGGTCTTAACGCTGTATTCGGCGTTGAGTATGGAGAAGTATCTGATGAACATGCACCGTTGTTTGACGTTGAAAACTCAGACCGTGCATTTGAAGAAGAAGTTCTTTTCACTGGCTTCGGCACTGCACCTGTTAAAGGTGAAGGCGCTGCTGTGTCTTATGATGACGCTCAAGAAAGCTACACTGCTCGTTACACACACGAGACTGTTGCTCTTGGCTTCGCCATCACAGAAGAAGCTATGGAAGACAATCTGTATGACACATTTGCTAAACTACGTGCCAAAGGTCTGGCCCGTGCGATGGCAAACACCAAACAGGTAAAAGCTGCTGACGTTTTCAATAACGGCTTTAACGCTTCTTACGCTGGTGGTGACGGTGACCCGTTGTTCTCTGCATCACACGCTACGATTGGCGATGGCGACCAAAGCAACCTGCTTTCCGCTGCCGACCTTTCGGAAGCCTCACTGGAAACTGCATTGATTGCAATTTCTAAAACAAAAGATGACCGTGGTATCCTGATTGGTGCGCAAGCCGAAAGCCTGCACATTCCATCAGACCTCGCATTCACTGCAGACCAGATTCTGAACTCTGCCTTGTCCACCACAATCGTTTCTGATTCAGGTGTAACAAACGTGAATGACATCAACAGCATCCGTAACCAAGGTCTAGTACCTGGTGGCTTCTATGTAAACCGCCGCTTCACCGATACGAATGCTTTCTTCATCAAGACTGATTGCCCGAATGGTGCGAAAATGTTCGTACGTTCGCCGCTTCAGACTAAGATGGAACCAGACTTCGACACTGGTAACCTTCGCTTTAAAGCTCGTGAGCGTTATAGCTTTGGTTGGTCAGACTGGAGAGGTTTCTATGGTAACGCTGGTGCATAAGCATTAGTTTAGCTATAGACTAAAAATAGAAGGGCGTGGGAGTTGTATCCTGCGCCCTTTTTTAGTATAATATAGCTATTATAGTTTTTACATAGGAGCAAACAACATGTCGGCAAATCTTAGAGTAGCATACGTTACCTGCAATACTACGCTAGTCAATACAGCAGTAGACACTGTAAGCGGCGTTACGCTAACCGATACTAGAATTAGAGGGGTACATGCACAGGGTGTAGGTGAGTTTATTATCACTGGAACATCTGTAGATGCTTTTGGAAACTCTAATGGTGGTATTATTAAATTTACAAATACAACTAATTCAGATGTAACGGAAGCATACCTTACAGACACAGGTGTTCGCATGGGCGGCCCAGTAGT
>Ga0228674_1002176_pt1 | contig 11026 bp, 14 predicted proteins | sample 1D_rmetaG_FD_189054 | JGI IMG/M metagenome (GOLD analysis project Ga0228674, IMG submission 189054) | Seawater microbial communities from Monterey Bay, California, United States - 1D_r | ecosystem: Environmental > Aquatic > Marine > Coastal | place: USA: California | collected 2016-09-26
ACGCAAGACTTAGAACTTAACACAAAAAATAGAGATGCAACGCTAAAGAACTTTAACTATGGACCTTTGAATGTAAGTGAACCAGGTGACTATTGGGAAAAGATTGCAGACTATTGGGACACTGATGTAGAAGCGGCACTTGCAAGTAAGTGTGGAAACTGTGTAGCATTTGACATATCAGAACGCATGGATGCTTGTATGCCAGGCGAAACGTCAGACGATGATGGACGTTTAGGTTATTGCTGGATGCATCATTTTAAATGCCATAGTGCAAGAAGTTGTCATACTTGGGCCAAAGGCGGTCCTATTGAAGATGACGAAAAGTCATTAGATTGGCAAAAGCGTGGCGAAGACAAAGTAGAAGAAAACTTTGCAGAAGGCAAACCAACATCACCGTTTGATAATGTAGACGATGATACTATGAAAAAATTATACAGTCTAAGAATGGCGATGATGCCTATCTCAGATCAGGACTGGTCTGATGTTGTAAACCGTACACTAGAAAAAGCAGGGTACACTTATATAGACGATACGTTCGTTAAAGAAAACTTTGCCGACGGTAAAAAAAAGGGTAAAAGTCGTCCAGGCAGAGTAAAGAAGTCAGGTGCTAGTTGCAATGGCAGTGTAACACAGTTACGCAAACGTGCTAAAAATGCAAGTGGCGAAAAGGCTAAAATGTATCACTGGTGTGCCAATATGAAGTCCGGACGCAAAAAGAAGTAGTAAATATAGCATAGGAGTGCTTATGGAATATTTTTTACTACCAGATTTAAACATCAACAAACCGTTATTTGAAGCCTTAGTAAAGTCACAATGTGAAACTTGGGGACACTTTGGCACAGGCCGCTTTAAGTTTTATTCAGGCTTACCCGATGACTTTACATTAGATTATCTTGATGAAACTTTTAAAAATGCAGGTGATATTGTTACTAAAGTACTCTTTAATAGAGTAAAGGCTAATAATATTATTGGGCCGCATAGAGACTACGGACGTGGTTGTACTATTAATATTCCTATTTGTGGCGACTTTCCTAACAGTAGTTTAGATGCATACACACTTACTGATCCAGTCAGTGTTGTTAGTCCTAACGAAGAACTTATGCCTTCTGAAGAAAGTTTATTTTATCCACATAGTGAAATAAAAGAACAAATTAACTATACTGTTCCTATTTGTTTTGATACAAGAGTACCACATGGCGTTACTAATCAAACAACTGAAGATAGATTTATATTAGGTGTTACATTTCACGATAAGTTTAAAGTTGGTAACCTTAAAGAAATGTACGAAGCAGGCGAATTGTTGTCATGATTGTAAATGGTGTACAGACTCAAGCAAATCCTTATGAAGATGGATTGTGGGTAACATTGATGTGTCCGCATAAATACATTACAGAGAAGCAATTAATTGTCGAAGACTATATGAGTCAACAGCAACGAACGCAACAAGGATTGTTTGAACCATTAGGAGATCAGATCGATGAAGTTTAAAGAGTTTATGGAGACTACATCAGCAGGCGGAGTAGCGGCTGTTGCAATGCCATTAGGTGCAGTGCAATCACGTACAGGACCTAAAAAGAAAAAGAAGAACACGACTACTAAGGAAAGTGGTTTACAACGCTATACTGGTATTAAAAAATACGGTAAAAAAGGGTTTGAAGAACTACAAAAAGCAGGTCGCGAAGGTGCTAGTGAAGAGCAAAAAGGCGCAATTAAAGATAAGCATTTAAAGAAGAAGAAGTAGATAAATACTACTGTAATTCGGAGCAATAGAAATGAAGCAAAGCGAACTGTTAGAAAAGTCCAAAGGACTGTACCATAACGTAAACAAACGTAAAAAAGCAGGTACAAGTAGATCAAAAGATCATCCAGATGCACCTAGTCCACAGGATTGGAAAAATGCGGCAAAGACTGCAAAAGAAACTACTAACGAAGGTTTAGCAGAACTAGCAGGGGCGGCTGAAAGAGATCACGAAGTTCAAATGGCACGTGCCGAATTATATAAAATTGCAAAATATGCAATTAAACTACACGAAATTTTAAAAGGTGTTTCAGAAGCAGAAGGCATTGAAGGTTGGATGCAAAGTAAAATCACTAAGAGTGCAGACTATATGAGTTCAGTTTATCATTCTATGGATTATGAAAATAAATTTAGTGGTGATCCTGAGCAAGACCTAAAAGCAAGTTACGAAGATCTAGAAGAAAAAGAAACTAAAGAAGGCAAAAGCCCACATGCTAAAGGTACTAAAAAGTACAAGAAGCACATGGCCGCAATGCATGCTGAAGGTACCTATAAGAATCATTTACAAGCAAAACTTAACGAAGCAAGTGCTTGTGCTGATGACTGCGACTGCGACGACTGTAACTGTTGTTCCGAGTGCGGCAATCCAAGTTGGAAAAATGTCTCTGAAGACAAGAAAAAAGGTAGTCACGGTAAAGTATGCTGGAAAGGCTATCGCAGAGGCGAAGGCAACAGTTGTCATAAAGTCAAAGGCGACGGCTAAAACATCCAATAATTAAAAAAATCTCTTGACAATCACCTAAATACACTGTATAATAAAAGTTGTTATATAATATTTAGGAGAAAAGCATGAGTAGTCGTACCTATGGCGGTGAAGAAAAAGCAAAACTAGAACGTCTTGTTAACGAAGGTGTAACAGTATTGCAAGAAGTAGAAGATCTACAATTAGGATTAAGAGAAACTGTTAAAGCAGTAGCAGAAGAACTTGATATCAAACCAACACTTATCAACAAAGCGATTAAGATTGCACAAAAAGGCGAATGGGCTAAAGTTGCAGACGACTTTGATGACTTAGAAACACTAGTTGCGACAGTTGGGCGTGACAAGTAATGCAAAAAATTAAAGACTTTTGGATTAATAGTTATAAAAGTGATTACATAGCATTTTACTTTGAACTTGTTAGTTTTATCTTTACAGTCGGTGCAAGTTTAACTTTAGCATTAACAGCAAGAGACCCAAATATGTTAATTGTGTATCCGGCATTCTTTGTTGGTAGTGCTACACAGTGTTATGCATCTTATCGAAGAGGCGCCGCATGGGTTATGTTGTTAACAGGTTGGTTTGTATGTGTTAACATCTTTGGATACGGAGTTGCATCAGCATGGTGGTAAAACCTTATCAATGGCTAGCGTGGGTAGCAACAGTATGTTTGCTGACAGCCGCTACACTAGCCGCATTTAATGTTTACCCTTTGTACATTTGGGCATTCATTATTAGTAACAGTCTATGGATACTTGTTGGTGTCCTATGGAAAGAAAAAAGTTTGATTGTTATGAACGCAGGATTAACTGTAATTTACGTGGCAGGTTTACTCTTTTGAAGATACTAATTGCTGGAGATAGTTTTGCGGCTGAATGGCCGGGCAACAACGGTTGGGTTAAATTACTTGCCGGCAAAGAACAAAAGATAAAAGAACACGATGTAACAAACATTGCACAAGCCGGCGTAGGCGAATACAAAATACTCGATCAACTACGTGGGCAAACACTAGATGACTATGATGCAATTATCGTTAGTCATACTAGTCTTAGCCGTGTACACACACGTAACCACCCATTACATAATGAAGGCTTACATAAAGATTGCGACTTGATTTGGTCTGACATTGAGAAAAGAAACACATTTCTCAATCCAAGTTTAAAAGCCGCAAAAGGTTATTTTGAACATCACTACGATGATCGATATTACCAAACAATATACAGTTTACTTAGAAAAGAAATTAATCAATTATTACAAGGCAAAGTGTACATAAGCATGTCGCATATAGAAGTAGCAAGAATGTTTATATACGAAGACCATCACTTAGATTTTAGTGAATGGTGGTCTAAAAACAAAGGTACAGAAAATCACTACAGCAAAGTCGGCAACCAGACCGTCCATAAAATAATTGTTGACACACTCAACAAACTGTGTTAATATAGTATATAATACACGCCCAAGAGGCATGCAGAAAGCACGTTGGCTATAAGCAACGAAGGAGAACAATGAGTTACGTAGACGCACACTTTGACCGCGACTCTGACATTATACGTGTCGTAGAGCGCAAAGACGGCAAGCGGGAATACCGCGAGTATCAATCCAAATATACATTCTATTACAAAGACCAGCGAGGCAAGTACAAAAGCGTGTACGGTGATCCGCTGAGTCGTATTGTATGCAAAAGCACAAAAGACTTTAGAAAAGAAGTTGCTATTAACCGCGACAAAGAACTTTTTGAAAGCGACATTAATCCTATCTTCCAATGTTTGAGTGAAAACTATCTTAATCAAGATGCTCCTAAACTAAACATTGCGTTCTTCGATATTGAGACTGACTTTGATCCAGAGAAAGGCTTTGCTGATCCTAGTGATCCGTTTATGCCTATTACAAGTATTAGTGTATACTTACAGTGGCTTGACACAATGATCTGTTTAGCAGTGCCGCCTAAGACACTTACTATGGATCAAGCAAAAGCAGAACTTGAAGGCATTGAAAATGTAATCTTGTATGAAAAAGAAGGTGAAATGATTGACACTTTCTTAACACTAATTGAAGATGCTGACATACTAAGTGGTTGGAACAGCGAAGGATATGATATTCCTTATACAGTAAACAGAACTAGTCGTGTACTAAGCAAAGATGACACACGCAGATTCTGCTTGTGGGGACAACTTCCTAAGAAGCGTATGTATGAAAAGTTTGGCAAGGAAAGCGAAACGTTTGACTTGGTTGGTCGTGTACACTTAGACAGTTTGAACTTGTATCGTAAGTACACATATGAAGAGCGTCATAGTTATCGACTAGATGCTATTGGTGAGATTGAAGTAGGTGAAAACAAAGTTGCATATGAAGGCACACTTGATGCACTATACAACAATGACTTTAGAAAGTTTATTGAATATAACATTCAAGATACTGCATTACTTGACAAACTAGATAAGAAACTACGTTTTATTGATCTTAGTAATGAACTAGCACACGCAAACACTGTTATGCTACAGACCACTATGGGTGCTGTTGCTGTTACAGAACAAGCCATTGTTAACGAAGCACATCACAGAGGCTTACAAGTTCCTAATCGTAAAAAGTATGACGACGAAGCAACACAAGCCGCAGGTGCATATGTTGCATTTCCTAAGAAAGGTTTGCATAAGTGGATTGGATCAATGGATTTGAATTCACTGTATCCTAGTGTTATTCGTGCATTGAATATGGCTCCTGAAACAATTATAGGACAAATACGTCCGGAACATTCTGAGCAACGTGTACACGAAGACATGACTCTTAAAAAGAAGTCGTTTGCAGGCAGTTGGGAAGGTAAATTTGCAACAGAAGAATACGATGCTGTTATGGAGCAACGCAAAGATGTTGCACTAACTGTTGACTGGGAAAACGGCGGCAGTGATGTGTTATCTGGTGCAGAGATTTACAAACTTGTGTTTGATAGTAATCAGCCTTGGATGCTTAGTTCAAACGGTACTATCTTTACTACAGAGTTTGAAGGTGTTATTCCGGGCATCCTAAAGCGTTGGTACAGTGAACGTAAAGACCTACAAAAGATGTTAAAGAAAGCAAAGGATGCAGGCAATGCGGCAGAAACTGAATACTGGGATAAGCGACAGTTAGTTAAGAAGATTAACTTGAACAGTTTGTATGGTGCTATTCTTAATCCAGGTTGTAGATTCTTTGATAAGCGTATTGGTCAATCAACAACACTAACAGGACGTACTATTGTTAAGCACATGAGTGCAGAAGTAAACAAAGTCATCACAGGTACATATGATCACATAGGCGAAGCAATGATATACGGTGATACTGACTCTTGCTACTTTAGTGGATATCCTACACTTAAAAAAGAAATTGATAACGGAACACTACCTTGGGATAAAGATAATGTAATTACACTTTATGATCAAGTATGCGAAGCGGCTAATGCTACATTTCCAAACTTTATGATGGATGCATTCCATTGTCCAAAGAGCCGTTCAGACGTTATTGCGGCGGCTAGAGAAATTGTTGCTGAAAGCGGACTGTTTATTACTAAGAAGCGTTATGCGGCATTAGTATATGACATTGAAGGCTTTAGAAGTGACGTCGATGGTAAGCCTGGCAAGGTCAAAGCAATGGGCTTAGACTTGCGTAGATCAGATACACCTGTGTTTATGCAGGAGTTTTTAAGTGAACTATTACTAATGGTGCTTACTGATGTTCCGCAAGAAGATGTGCTTGAACGTATTACTGTATTCCGCAAGGAGTTTAGTGATAGACCTGGTTGGGAGAAAGGATCTCCTAAACGTGCAAACAAAGTTGGACACTATCAGCGTCTTGAAGAAAAGCAAGGCAAAGCAAACATGCCCGGACACGTAAGAGCAAGTATCAACTGGAATACACTCAAGCGAATGAACGGAGACAAGTACTCGCAAGAGATTGTAGATGGTATGAAAGTTATTGTTTGTAAACTAAAACAAAATCCGTTAGGTTACACAAGTGTTGCGTATCCTACAGATGAATTACGTATTCCGGATTGGTTTAAAGAACTTCCGTTCGATGATGCGGCAATGGCAGAAACTATTATTGATAATAAACTAGACAACTTGATTGGTGTGCTTAACTATCCACTAGAAGATACTAAGCGTCACAACACATTTACAAGTTTGTTTGACTTTGGAGAATAATTATGTGGGCATTAGTTTTCATATATTTTTATGAAGTTACACCATATGCAGAACTTGTTACTGTACACGAATCAATGACAGAGTGTTTCCAAGCAAGAGAAGCATTAAGTGCAGAAGTTGGTAAAGGTAGCGGTTATTTCAAACCAGAACAACAAGCAATTTGTATTAATATGAACGAGAGTTAATTATGAAAGTAAATGTAAATGATATTGGCGGGGAAGTTATTAAACAAGACGATAGGTATGTTGTAAAAGACAATACAACATTAACTAATCTTACAATTAGCAGTACACGTTTACAACCACGTAAAGCAACAAGTGGACATTCACATGCCGGGCAGGAAGAAGTATATTACTTTATTGAAGGCACAGGCAAAATGGAACTTGACGAAGAAATGATCAAAGTTGAGCCGGGTGATGTAATACTAATTGAGGATGGTGTATTCCATCGTGTACACGCAGGCATGCATGAAGAACTATACTTTGTATGCGTATTTGATAAAACAAGGAAGCACACATGAAAGTAGGATTTACATGTAGTACATTTGATTTATTACACGCAGGACATTTAATTATGTTGCGTGAAGCAAAAGAACAATGCGACTATCTTATATGTGGATTGCAAGTTGATCCTAGTGTAGACAGAGCAGAGAAAAATGCACCAGTACAAACAGTAGTAGAGCGTTATACACAACTAAAAGGTGTTGAATATGTAGATGAAATTATTCCATACGGCACTGAAGAAGACCTCGAAGACATCCTTAGTATGTATCCAATTGATGTACGTATACTAGGTGAAGAATATCGAGACAAAGACTTTACAGGCAAAGACATTTGTCGTAAACGTGATATTGATTTACACTTTAACAAACGTGACCATCGTTTTAGTTCAAGTGATTTACGGAGAAGAGTTTGTGAATAAATTTATATTTGATGTAGACGGAACACTAACACCTAGTCGTGGACAAATTGATTTACAATTTAGAATGTTCTTTAATACATTTTGTTTAACTAATGATGTATATCTAGTTACCGGCAGTGATAAACCTAAAACTGTTGAACAAATAAGCGAAGCAACTTATAATTTAGCGAAACGTGCATACAACTGTTCAGGTAGTGAAGTTTGGGAAGGCAACGATAATGTCCGAACAAGCAATTGGAAACTAACTAGACGTGGGTATCAATGGTTAGAAAACGTATTAGAAGAAAGTGCATTTGTATTACGCACAGGAAATCATATAGAAGTAAGATCCGGTATGGTTAACTTTAGTGTTGTAGGTCGAAATGCTACAGTAGGTGAACGTAAATTGTATGTAGAATACGATGAAGTGTTTAATGAACGTAAAAATATTGCTGATTTATTTAATTTAGAGTTTCCTAATTTACTTGCTACAGTAGGCGGTGAAACAGGAATAGACATTGCTCCACAAGGCAATGATAAAAGTCAAATCTTAAAAGACTTTGACGACAATGACGAACTGCACTTTTTTGGTGATGCTATGTTTAAAGGCGGTAATGACTATCCGTTAAAAAAAGCATTGTGGGAACGTGGTAACAGTTCTACCCACGAAGTAAGTGGTTGGGAAGAAACATGGGAGATCCTTCATGCATATTATGCTAACAGGACATAGAGGCTACATAGGTAGTCACTTATTAGAAAGACTAACCAAAGACCATAGCGTAGTAGGTTTTGACTTGCAAGACGGACAAGACTTATACGATGTAGAATTCAATGAAGAATTTGACTTAATTATACACCTAGCAGGTAAAAGTGGTGTAAGACAAAGTATGGACGACCCTGCTGGTTACTGGCGTAATAATGTTGAAGTAACTAAGCGTATTTTAAATAGATATGCCGATGATACTCGTATACTATATGCGAGTAGTTCAAGTGCTTACGAGCCCGATTTGAACCCTTATGCGGCGTCTAAGTATGTAATGGAAGAAGCCGCAGAACGCTTTCCTGATACGTTAGGCATGCGTTTCCATACAGTGTATGACCATAACCCACGTAAGGGTATGTTTATGCAAAAACTAATTGACGGAGAACTAGAATACGTTACTAATCATTATAGAGACTTTATTCATCTTGATGATTTATGTGATGCTATTGAACTGTTAATAAAAAGTAGGTATTCCGGTACAGTTGATATTGGTACTGGTGTTCCGTTTAAAGTCCGTGACTTTGCAGATAATTTACCCATTCGTCTAAATACCCCGAATGAGAGGAATTGGACTTGTGCAAATATGGATAGAATGAAGACTTTAGGATTTAATCCAAAGCGTAGCATAGAAAAAGTCTTGACAAATATGCCAAAAGATAATATAATAAAACTTGAAATAGGAGAAATTACATGAAAGACATTCTACAAGATGTTGTTGCCCACACCCATAACTTAGGCTTTTTAGCACTGGTAAAGGTTAGTAATGACGATGGTACTGTAATCGATTCAATGGCTGAAGATCGTTCAGTTATTTTATCAGGAAATGCTCACTCAGCAGTAGGTGAGTTTGAAGGTACCTTTGGTATGCCTAACTTAGATAAGTTAGCATTACACTTAAAGAACCCAGAATATAAAGACAACGCAAAGATTGATGTTGTTAAAGCAGAACGCAATGGTGAAATGATTCCAACACACATTCACTTTGAAAATGCAACTGGTGACTTTGAAAATGATTATCGCTTTATGAACAAAGCAATTATTGAAGAAAAACTAAAAACTGTTAAGTTTAAAGGTGCAAGTTGGGCTGTTACATTCCAACCAAGCATGGCAAGTATTGCACGTATGAAACTAATGAGTGCGGCGCATAGTGAAGAGCCTACATTTAATGTACTAACTAAAAACGGAAACCTTGTGTTTAGTTTTGGTGATGCAAGTACACACGCAGGCGAGTTTGTATTCCAGCATGATATTGAAGGTACACTAGCACACACTTGGAGTTGGCCAGTAGCACAAGTACAAAGCATCTTAAACTTAGATGGTGATCTATCAATGAGCATTAGTGATCAAGGCGCAATGCAAATTAGTGTTGACAGTGGTATGGTAAAATACGACTATATCCTTCCAGCACAGAGCAAGTAATGAACAGAGATTTAACAGCGACACAGAACGATTATGCACACTTCTTACCCGCACTAAGTGGCTTCTATGCAACTTATGTAGGTAAGCAACGGCATCTGGATCCTGTTAAAGGTCCTTACATTGAAGATACACGTATACCAGCAAACTGGAATAACGGTGTAGAAAGTCTTAACTATCTTAATTCAAAAGAAGGAGCGTTCACATACAAATGGACGCTTTACTCTGCTGGACATGCTGATTTAGATACAGCAAAGATTGTGCCTAAAGAAGATATGGTACGGAATAGAGATAGAGCAAACACATGGCTACTTGGCGACTCAGGTGGTTTCCAAATTGGTAAAGGTGTTTGGGAAGGCGACTGGAAGGATCCTAACTGTCCAAAGGCTCAAAAGAAAAGAGATGGTGTATTGCGTTGGATGGACGCTTACATGGACTACGGAATGATACTTGATATTCCGGCGTGGGTAGCACGTTCACCTGAAGGTGCAAAAGCAACAGGCATTAGTACATATGCAGACGCAGTTAAGGCAACACGCATCAACAATGACTATTGGATGAAGCATAGAACAGGTGCTTGTAAGTTGTTAAATGTTTTGCAAGGTGAGAATCATGCAGACGCAGATGACTGGTATGAGCAAATGAAAGACTATTGCGATCCAGTTAAGTATCCAGACAATCATTTTAATGGTTGGTCAATGGGTGGACAGAACATGTGCGATGTGCATTTGGTTCTTAAACGCATAGTTACATTGCATTATGATAACCTGCTACAACAAGGTGTACACGATGTAATGCACTTCTTAGGCACATCTAAACTAGAGTGGGCTACACTCTTAACTGACATACAACGAGCAGTACGTAAGAATTACAATGAAAACTTTATGATTACTTTTGATTGTGCTTCACCTTTCTTAGCAACTGCTAATGGACAAGTATACATTCAAAATGAAACTCCTGATAGAGGCAAATGGACTTATCGAATGGTTCCGAGTGTAGACGATAAGAAGTATGCAACCGACACCCGTACTTTTAAAGATGCTGTACTACAAGATGGAATATTTAAAAACTTTGAAGATTCACCGTTAACAGACGGTATGCTTGTAAAAGATGTTTGTGTTTATAAACCAGGTGACCTAAATAAAATAGGTAAAGAAGGAAAAACATCATGGGATAGTTTTTCATATGCGATCCAAATGGGTCATAACGTGTGGAGTCACATTAATGCAGTTCAAGAAGCAAACAGACAATACGACAATGGAGTCATTCCGAAAA
>Ga0228674_1002178_pt1 | contig 11021 bp, 10 predicted proteins | sample 1D_rmetaG_FD_189054 | JGI IMG/M metagenome (GOLD analysis project Ga0228674, IMG submission 189054) | Seawater microbial communities from Monterey Bay, California, United States - 1D_r | ecosystem: Environmental > Aquatic > Marine > Coastal | place: USA: California | collected 2016-09-26
ATTTTATATCAATGGAAACATCTGAGACATCCACATCCAATGGGTCGCTAGAGCAGGAAACAACTGCTGGTAATATTATTAGAGCTAAAAAAATGCTTTTGAGAGTCATTATAATTCCTTAATTTCGTAATCAAAAGTACTCAAATAGTGCATGTATCAGGCAAACGAACGACCTAAATTAAAATGACAAATATGAAAAAAACCTTACTAGCATTTGCTATTCTCGGTCTTTCGACTGGCGTGATGGCTCAAGAAGCTGCGGATAAAACATTTCAAGCAGGATTGACAATGGCAATTGGTCCTAATTTCCAAAAAATGGGAACTAAAATCATAGCTAGCGATGGTTTAGGTCTTGATTTTACAATTGGAATGAACGGAATTTGGTCATTCAACGAGAATGTAGGATTCAACTCTGGAGTAGAATTTGACTTTTCTACAATCAACTACAAAACGAGCTCTACAGAAGAGATTTACTATTGGTATAATGATTCAAAGATTCTTCAGCTGGATGAAGTAGCAGGCGATGCAAATAAACAACTTTTCAGAATGAGCACGCGAGCTCAAAAAGGAACCTACTTGACAATTCCTACAATGCTTTTGTTTCGAACAAACTTTATTGGTTACTTCCGTTACTTCGGAAAATTTGGTTTGAGAAACAGCTTCTTGCTAACCAACAAAATCAATGATAATGGAGTTAACTATGGCCTTGATATTCCTGGCAGTCCAATTGAAATTTCAGGAGAAAACTTAAATATGAAAGCAAAAGGAGACATGTTCTTCTTTAAATCTGCTGTTGGTCTCTCTGGCGGAGCGGAATGGAATTTCACAGGGTCAACTTCTTTGGTTGCTGAGCTTGGGTTCTACTATGGATTCACATCTTTACACCTTGACAAAAACGACGGAAATACTACTCTGTTCACCGCTGCTGGAGTCAATGGAACGTCAGAAGACAATCACTTCTCAAACCAAGCTATGCAGCAACAGTTACAATTTAAAGTTTCAATCTTATTCTAAATAGCATAATTTGAATTATTCAAAAGTTGTAGAACACATTACAGCCTGGCTTAGCAATTATTGCGACAAAGCCGGGCTGTCTGGTTTTATCATAGGCATTTCTGGTGGAGTTGATTCTGGCTTAACATCGACATTATGTGCGATGTCAGGCAAAAAAACTATTTTATTGAGTATGCCAATCCATCAGCCGAACGCTGAGTATCAGCGTGCAAGGAATCACATGAAGGATCTTGAGGCACGGTTTGAGAACGTAACCTCAATGGATATTGATCTTACTCTCTCCTTTGATCAGATTTCAGCTGACTTTCCTGATGACGTCGCAGAGCATCACCTAGCCATGGCTAATACTAGAGCTAGATTACGGATGTCCACTTTATATGCTATAGGTCAAGTTAATGGTTGTCTGGTATGCGGAACAGGCAACAAGGTTGAGGATTTCGGAGTTGGCTTTTACACGAAATATGGAGACGGTGGTGTTGATATCAGTCCTATTGCAGACTTGACAAAATCCGAAGTTTGGGCATTAGCTTCAGAAGTAGATGTGATTGAAGAAATCGTAACAGCTAGTCCAACAGATGGATTATGGGATGATGGCCGGACTGATGAAGATCAAATTGGCGCATCATATCCAGAACTTGAGTGGGCTATGGAGTATAAGGGAGACGGAAGTCTTCTCAGTGAGCGAAAGCAAGAAGTACTCTCAATCTATCAGCGTCTGAATAGAATGAATCGTCACAAAATGGAACCAATTCCTGTTTGCATCATTCCTCAAGAGCTTTAATAAGCGCGACCTGCACGTTCTCACATATTATTTATTTTTTTTGAAAGCAATAGAGTCGAGGTACGCCTTATTACTTGCTATTTGGTATCTTTTCATGTTTCGTCGATTTTGAATCTATGGAAATTAGGGCTACCTTTAAGCGTTTAACGAAAAAACGTACGATGAATATCGCCATTCTTTTTCTGTGTTCTCGTATTGATTTCGTTACTACAACTGTGAAACTAAACAAAACTCAATTATGCATTCTCTCTTAAGAATTCTTGTACTTACATTATTTGTAGGAACTTTTTCCACTTCATTCGCCCAGAATATTAGCAGCTCAATTCAGAAACACTTGGTTTCCGAGCAAGAAAATTTGGGGCTAACAGATTTCGATTTGAATAATTGGTCAATTTCTGCACAACATAAATCTGCACAAAGCGGTTATAACCATATTTATATCGTCCAGACATATGAAGGTATCGAGATTACAAAAGCAGTAGCAAGTTTAACAGAGCACAATGGAACCGCTCAAATCACGGGAAATCGTCTTGTTTCAGACATCGCCTCAAGAATTAATACCTCAGTACCATCTATTACTGAAGAGGAAGCAATTAACTATGCCGCATCTGCACTAGGACTAGCAACTACGAATGACTTGAAAGAAATTGAGCGAAGAGATCAATTCACTTTGGTATTCCAAGCACCTGCTCTTTCAATGGAGGACATTCCTGTTAAACTTGTTTATACATTAAACAATGCAGGTGAATTAAAACTTTCTTGGGAACTAAATATTTATGAAGCATCGCTTGATCACTGGTGGAATGTTCAAATAGATGCAATCACTGGAGAATTGATCTACAAAATTGATTGGGTCGTTAGTTGTACATACGGAGATCACGATCATTCTGTTGGACAAGTTTGTACAGCGAAAGAAGTTGAGCAAACAGCTATGATGCCAGCACCTCCTCCGGGAACTGATCAATACAATGTATTTGCTATCCCAGTAGAAAGCCCAAGTCATGGATCACGCTCGTTGGTAGTTGGTCCATACGATGCAGCTGCATCGCCTTTCGGATGGCATGATGATGATGGTGTTGCCGGACCAGAGTATACGATTACACGTGGTAATAATGTAAGAGCGACAGAGGATATAAACGATAATAATGGAACAGGTTACTTCCCAGATGGTGGAGCAGCGTTGGATTTCAACTTCCCGTTGAATATGAATCAAACTGCGAGTAATTATTTAGATCCAGCTATCACAAACTTATTCTACATGAACAATATCATGCACGATGTATGGTATCACTACGGATTCGATGAAGTGAGTGGAAACTTTCAACAAAACAACTACGGAAATGGTGGATCAGGATCTGATTATGTAAGAGCCGAAGCTCAAGATGGAGGTGGAACAAATAATGCAAACTTTGCGACTCCTAATGATGGGTCGAATCCAAGAATGCAAATGTATCTTTGGTCGCCTTCTGCAGCGCTGACAAACCTTGTAACAGTAAATGGTTCTGGACCCTTAGCTGGTGCATATCAAGGTGCTGAATCAAGTTTCGGACCTCCGATCCCTGCAACACCTATCACAGCGGATTTGGTACTCTATAATGATGGTAATGGAATTACATCTGACGCATGTCAAGATCCACTAGTCCCAGCTGACTATGTAGGGAAAATCGCATTAATCCGTAGAGGTTCTTGTCAATACACTGATAAAGTACAACGAGCACAGGATGCCGGTGCTGTTGCGGTTATCGTTGTTAACAACACTACAGGTCTACCGCTCTCTATGACAGGATTGAGCACTACAATTACGATTCCATCATTAATGGTATCGAATATCGATGGGGATAACTTTACTGCGGCCTTAACAGCTGGAGATACAATTAATGTTTCAATTAATGCATCTGGCTCATTTGAATTAGACGGTGATTTCGATAATGGAATTATTGCACATGAATACGGGCATGGAATTTCGAATCGATTAACAGGTGGTCCAAGTAACTCAGGATGTCTAGGGAATGAAGAACAAATGGGTGAAGGATGGTCTGATTGGTTCGGATTAATGTTAACTATCGAACCTGGAGATGCTTCTGCTGACGTACGTGGAATTGGAACCTTTGCATCAGGAGTCGGACCATTAGCCAATGGAATCCGTCCTGCACCATACAGTACAGATCTAGCAGTAAATAACTTTACATACGGAGCCACGAATAACAGTGGTATATCTCAACCACATGGAATTGGTTTTGTATGGTGTACAATGCTGTGGGACATGAACTGGGCGTTGATTGATGAATATGGTTACGACAGTGATGTTTACACAGGATCTGGCGGAAACAATATTGCCATGAATCTTGTAACGAATGCCTTAAAATTACAACCTTGTGGTCCTGGATTTGTTGATGGGCGTGATGCGATACTTGCAGCAGATGTTGCATTGTATGGAGGAATTCACGAATGCCTAATATGGCAAGTATTTGCGAATAGAGGATTAGGATATTCTGCTGACCAAGGTGATGCTGACGATCGATTCGATCAAGTAGAAGCGTTTGATATGCCTCCAGCATTAGTGTCTCAAACGACTGTTTCACAATGTGGTGATTACGTTTGGGCGTTAAATGGTCAAACCTACTCAGCAACAGGAATATATACAGCTCCATTTAATGGAGGTATTGGATGCACTGATTCGGCTGTTCTTGATTTAACTATCATTGCTGGATTAAATGCAGGAGTAATTGTCAATGGATCTATTCTTGCGGCATCACAACCAGGATTGAACTATCAGTGGGTTGATTGTGACAATAACTATACGCCAATTGCCGGCGCTACTAATCAGTTCTTTAGCCCTACAGTTAATGGCAATTATGCCGTTGTGGTTTCTGGATCAGGTTGTTCTGATACTTCAGTATGTAACATCATATTAGTAACGAACTCTATCGTTGAAAACGATTTCGGAAATTCGCTTCAACTCTACCCGAATCCAACCGATGGAAATGTAACAGTATCACTTGGAGCCAATGAGCAAGGTGTTAGAGTAGTACTTCGAGATCTTACTGGACGAGAATTATCGTCTTCAAGTTTTAACGAAGTAGAGTCATTCGATATTGAAATCGAGGGGTCTGCTGGAATTTATTTCGTAGAGATTACAACCGAAAACGGCAAGAAAGCACAGCTTAAGGTACAGAAGAATAAATAGCTCTGCCTAGCAGATATGTTTTAGAATTAAATTCTTTTCTGTGTGTTGCTGACTCAATTTGGGTTTGTACAAGTGATTTCAATAATTATTCGACGATAACTTCTTCGGGAAATCTTCCTGATGACTTTAGCTCTGAGACTTATCAAAAAGTCTTGGAGAGAATGAAAGAACGACAATCGGGACTTTCTCATGACCAAAAAAAGGAATTTCTTGAGACAACCCATTATGCAATTGATGACCTCTTACACTCAGGCTATGTTGTATTTGGAGACGAAGTTTCTAACTACATCTCTTCAATTGCCGATAGCTTATTAAAAGATGATCTTTTAATAAGCTATCGGCACTAAGATTCTACACGCTGAAATCTATGGCGTCGAATGCCTTTTCTACGGATCAAGGAATCATTTTCGTGACTACCGGTCTCATAAGCCAAGTCAAAAATGAGGCTCAATTGGCTTTTATTCTCGCGCATGAAATTTGTCACTTTCGCGAGTAACATGTACTGCAGTCGTTTACATTGACTCAACGGAACAAAACAAGACGCGATTGGGTCAATTCCATTAATTGACAACATCTTTTTTGGCGATAACATTTCCTATAAAGCGAATGGATTCTCTCTCTCCGAAGGGAAAGTTTGGTTTGAAGGTGGAGTTAGACTCGCTAGAGCTATTCGAGGAAAACGTTTTCATACTGCCCTCACCTTTAACTTTGGGGTATCTCTCCCATTTGAGTTTAGGTAGAAATAAATGCCGTTCCTATTCTTCAGGAGCCAAACGAAGAACGATTCCATCGATCTCATCTGAGACTTGAATTTGGCATCCAAGTCGACTATTATCCTCCACAAAGAAAGCTTGATCGAGCATATCTAATTCGTCATCACTCTGCTCAGGTAACTCAGTATCGGATTCAAGGTAACACTGACATGTTGCGCACATAGCCATTCCCCCACATTCTCCCTTCACAGGTAGTTCATATGATCTACAAACTTCCATGATATTCATACTCATATCAGTTGGAGCAACAAGGTCGTGCTTCTCTCCTTCTCTATCTATTATTGTAACTGTAATTTCGTTCATTCTAAAAATTGTTGAACAAAGATAATTAAATAGCCGCTAATGCTAATTAATATATCGTCACTATCCCTCTATGTTCAGGTCCTATAAGGAAGAAAAAAATGACTAATTGTAGATTCTGAGTCCTTGATTTCCATCCCAGACCGTTTGATACTGTCGCAAACCATACTCGGAGCCTGAAATTGGCGATCCATCATAAAGAGAAAAGGTAGCGTTATTACAGCTATCCTTTAAGACTAGATAGTTATTGTTATCTGGGAATAATGGATAATCGCATTCCCCATTGATATCCGCAGGAGAATGACGATCAAACGCTATGAATTCATCAATTCCTCTACGATAAACAATCACTCCTTTCGATCCAACATTGACATAAGCCCATCCGCTAACGCCAATAAGGCTATTGTAGCTTGGCAAAGCAAGGTCAATCGTAATGTCAAATGGGAGGTTAGGAACAGGGTGCTCCGAATTCTTTACACATCCGCCAAGCGAAAATGTAAGTAGAATGAATAAAATAAATCGTACTTTCATTGCGTTCTATAGTGATAACAAAGATATGAAGATTAAAACGATCTATACAACCCTTTTATTGTTACTTGCCATCAACTTAATGAGTTGTGGTAGTAAGGGGCCTGACAATGCGCTAATGACTCCAGAGGAAATTGAGAAATCCCTCGCAAAAGACAAGAAAAAGAAAGCTAAAGCAGGCAAAAAAGCACAGAAGGAAGCGTATAAACACTACTGGTCATTACAGACTAAAGAGACAAAAAAATCGATTAAAAAAAATAATCGACGTCAAAAGAAGGCAGCGAGAAAGAGAAATAATTGAGATTAATCCCCCAATTCAATTAGACCTTCCGTTCCTGTCTCCCAGATTTCCATCTGTTCATCAAGTTCTTTCTTCTGGGATTCGTAGTCCGCTAAGACCTTATTCGATGCATCTTCATCGGAATAATCAAGATTCGCAATAATTACATCCAATTCTTTAATTCGAGCTTCCAATTTTTCTATTGCCTGCTCAGACCGATTCACTTGATTTTTGTACTTATTTCTTCTACGCTTGAGTTCCTTTTGCTCCTCGTATGAAAGTTTTGCAGGCTGATCTTCCTTCTTTTCCTTTGTAGATTTAGATTTCAAGCTAACCTCTTTTGCTGATACAGGATTAGGCAATTCCATTTTACGCTTAAGAAACTCCTTCACTCCAAAGTGGTGAATCTTCAGATTATAGTTCTCAATATCCCATATTCGATTTGTCAAACCATCCAAGAATTCTCGATCGTGAGATACAACGATGAATGTTCCTTCATACTGTTGAAGTGCCTTTTTAAGAACATCTTTACTCTTAATGTCAAGGTGATTGGTTGGCTCATCAAGTATGAGGAAATTAGAGGGGCTCAAAAGTAATTGACACAAGGCTAATCTAGTTCGCTCCCCACCGGATAGAACGCCTACTTTTTTATCAGAATCTTCACCCGTAAAGAGAAAAGCCCCAAGAACACTTCGAAGACTCTTACGGATTTCTCCTTCTGCAATATTATCAACTGTTTCGAATACTGTCTTTGTTGGATCTAACTTCTCAGCTTGATCTTGTGCGAAATAAGTGATGTTTACATTGTGGCCGTAAGTAATTGACCCTTCTCCTTCTAGGTTCTTCATTACGCGTTTTAGAAGAGTGGATTTACCAGTACCATTCGCTCCAAGTAAGGCAATTTTCTCTTCACGACCGACAGTAATATTTACATCCTTAAAGAGTAATTTATCTCCATATGATTTACCAACATCTTCCATCTCGAGTACCCATTTACCGGGGCGCACGCTCAATGGAAACTTAATTTTCATAGAACTTACTTCGTCATCAGACAACTCGATAATTTCCGTTTTTTCCAACTTCTTTATCAATGACTGAGCAAATGCTGCTTTATTTTTCTTCGCTCGGAATTTATTAATTAGTTCTTCCGTGTGCTTAATGTCTTTCTCTTGCTGCTTCTTGGCTGAAGCCATTCTTTCCAATTCTTCTGCACGTACTAGCTTATACTTAGAATAGGCAAAAGCGAAATCATACACCTTTCCTTTCATTATTTCCAGTGTACGATTTGTCACATTATCCAAAAACAATCTATCGTGCGAAATAACTATCACGGCCCCTTCAAAGGTTCTTAAATAGTTTTCCAACCAGCTGATTGACAATATATCAAGATGGTTCGTCGGCTCATCAAGCAATACAGCATCTGGGTTATTGACCAAAATTTTTGCAAGTTCAGCACGCATTTTCCAACCTCCAGAAAATGTATTTAATTCTTGACCAAGCTCCGCCTCGTTGAACCCTAGACCTCGAAGTGTATTGGTGATCTTCTCCTCCCAAAGAAATCCTTCGTGAACATTGAACTCTAAATTTAAATCATTGAGTTCATCAAGCAGTCCCAGGTATGACTCAGACTCGTAGTCTTCTCGTGTAACAAGCTCCTGATTTATTTCATCGATTCGCTTATTGATTTTTGTAAGAACTAAGTTAGAGGTATTGAGGTACTCGAACACAGTTTGATCTGTATCGATTTTAATATCCTGCGTCAAAAAACCAATTGTACAATCTTTAGGCTTATGGATTCTCCCTTCAGAAGGCTGCACTGAACCAGCGATCATGCGAAGCATCGTCGATTTACCGGCACCATTCTTCCCTACTAGTCCGACCTTATCTCCTTTATTAATTTGCAGACCAATATTCTTAAATAAGTAGCCTTGTGGGAGATGCATCCCAATATATTCGAGGTTAATCATGCGGCAAAGATAGCGTGTCTATTCACAAATCAAGCTACAGCTTGAAATAATCTAACGTTATATAAAAAAAAGCGTCCCCTCACCACTTGGAAACGCTTTTAAAACTAGAACTTGGTATTAGAATCAATCATTAAACAGTGAATACTCCTGTGATCTTTCTACGAATATTTGAGGGATCAAGAACCCAAATAGTAAATGAAACCGCACGCCCCGAAGGTGTAGCGCTCAATAGTGCTCGAGCAGATTGGATATTATTTCCAATTCCCTTTTTAGATCCCATAGCGCCCTGTACTGTTATTTCCCATGATTGTATAGAGAAGTTTGCTCTCAGCGGAATGTCGTTTCCATATTTGGCAAAGATGTAATTCTCACTTTTTGCAGCTCGCCCTCCATTTTTTTACATTTCCCCAATACATCGTTGGGTTTGGTAAATTAAGTACGCGGTACTCGACTCTTTTCAATGCTACGGTTCTTCCTCCCGATGTCTTTCCCGAAACAGTAAGAAAAGCCGTTCAACTTGTTCCTTGAGGTTTAACAATATGGAAATCTCCTGATCTAGTCAGGGACACACCTGTTCCTGTAAGTACCGTATGTGGAAAGCCAGAAGCAGTAGCATTTACCCTATTTGAGTATCCGCGGTATAGAACGTTTAATTCCGGTAATTCGATTGATCCTGATGGCTTCATAACCATCACGTTCTTTTCCCAAGCCATCTCTTTTTTCATTCCGGATTTACTTCGAATTGAGACTGTTCCGCTGAGATTCATTGTTCCACTTGTACCTTTTAGCTTAACAATTCTTCTCCCTCCACGTATGTCTTTAATTTGATCATCACCTATTTTAACCTCTGGCCTATTGTCACTATCATATGCCACCATCATCACCTCAAGTTCAAAATTTTCACCTTGATTCACTACCTCAGGACCATGAGCAATCGCCATGACGCTATTGAACGAGTAGTCATTTCCTGTTATTCTAGATCTTATCAGAGCCAATGCGTCTGCACGTGCTGCGAGAATGTCTTTCTGAAGAGATGAAAGTGAAGCAATAGCAGCTACTGTAGGTGCATGATCAAAAGTCTTTCCTATCCAATGAACATCGTTAACATCATGCACATCCGAAAATTCTTCCTTTGTTAAAGAGCTATAAATTTCTAATATCATCGAGCGATCATCAGTATGAACATTTGACTTCTCTATAGCTTTCTGAATTTGCTTATTTAAATCAGCTTGGGATTTATATTCGTTAATTTAGGGTGCCCTAAAGTAATAATCCGAATCAAATTGAGGCTGATTCCCGCCTCCAATTTGCGATGAGGCAATTAATTCGGTCAATTCTTTTCGATACAAATTATAGGATTTCCATAGCTCCATTCCTTTACCTGAAGGACTTTTAACATCTTCTCCAATCATGATGTACATGGATTCATCATATTTATCTTTCCCGTCTACATTCGAAAGATTCATTCGGGTAGGCTTTAAAGGATTCTTAGTTGCGCCATACTTTTCCTTGATAATTGAATTTTCTGGCGAAATCGTTTTAACATCCTCACTACATGCAATCAGAATTTCAAATTTCAAATCATCAATCATCTGAATACGCTTCTGTGTCATTCTATCTATTTCATCCACAGTCATCATGAGTAGTTTAGCTCTCTTGGCTTTCGAAGGATTTGTATCATCCAATGTTGCTTCCCTCAGTTCCAATTTCCGTTCGTCTCCCCGGAAGAGTTCTGTGAGGTTTGCTTTTTGAATATTCTCCTCGATCGCCACAAAGGCATCAAGTATTGATTTCGATACGTTTAGTGCGAGCATAGCAGTTAAAACTATGTACATCATTCCGATCATTTTTTGTCTTGGGGTTTCTTTTGATCCAGCCATAAGTTTTGAGTTTAACAGTTCACTAGGGTAATGGGATAAAAATTAAGAAGTAACATCAACAACACGAAACATGAACAAATGAAATAGTGCAGATTAACTGTTGTACACCAACAAATACCGGGCTTTAAGCGCAGATAAATAATGTTGGAATTTTCTTCAACAAACAATTTTAGATGCTAAATTTCAAGGTTAGATGAGTTGCAACTCTCTAAAAGAGATGATTATAAACGAAAAAACCCTTGATCCAATAAAGGATCAAGGGTTCTTAAAAGTGGCGTCGACTTACTCTCCCACCCTCAAAAGGGCAGTAC
>Ga0228674_1002185_pt1 | contig 10974 bp, 13 predicted proteins | sample 1D_rmetaG_FD_189054 | JGI IMG/M metagenome (GOLD analysis project Ga0228674, IMG submission 189054) | Seawater microbial communities from Monterey Bay, California, United States - 1D_r | ecosystem: Environmental > Aquatic > Marine > Coastal | place: USA: California | collected 2016-09-26
ATTTTACTTATTAACGGGTTTAGCTATGTAGTCGTTTAACTTATTATTCAACAAAAAAGTTTCTTTATTTTCAACCGACATTGCAGTTACAGCTACAATCGGAGTCTCTTTTTTAAGATCATCTCGAATAATCTTGGTAGCCTCAATTCCATCCATTACCGGCATTTGAATATCCATTAATATCAAGTCGTAGTCATTGTCTTTAACCATGTCTACAGCAATTTGAGCATTTTCAGCGTTATCTACCTCCAGTTTAAGAGACTTAAGTATCATGGTTAATACTTGTTGGTTAATGGCATTGTCATCAACAGATAATACTTTTTTTATCTTTTTACTTTCTTTAAAAGCATCGACTTCTTTGAAACATGTAACATCAAAGTAGAAGTAGCTTCCTTTTCCTTCCGTACTTTCAATTTGAATTTCTGAATTCATTAAGTGAAGTATCAGATTGGTGTTGGTTAAACCAATTCCAGATCCAAAATTTGCTCCACTTTTAATTCCATCTAAAGAATTGTTAAACTGGTTAAATTTATTTTTTAAATCGCCTATGTGTTCTTTTGGAATACCTGTACCGGTATCGTTTAAAAATTTAGCCTCCAATTCTGATCATTGATCGATTTTCAGTATTAAAGTTTTTAATTGAGCTATTAAACGATTTTAATCCACCAAGTGAAGCGTGTTTATTTACCAACGATTCTTCGATAATGGATTGGTTGTTTTTTCCTTCTCTTATTGATTTTAACAGATCAAATTCTTCCGTTCCAAACAGACAATTTTTAATCTTTCCATCTGCGGTAATTCTAATCCTGTTACACCCGTCACAAAATGGATCTGTTATCGTAGATATAATACCAAAACTTCCTCCTTTTTCGAGCTTAAAATTAGTAGCCGTATCATGAGCTGATGATTCAACAGCTTCAAAGTTAAATTTACCTTGGATGGTTTCTAATATCTCTTTACGAGTCAGTGTTTTACTTATATCCCAATTGTTGTCGGTAAAAGGCATAAACTCAATAAATCTTAACGATATATCTAAGTCAATGGCGAATTGAATTAAATCAAGGATTTCATCATCATTTACTCCTTTTAGAGCAACAGTGTTTAATCTAACTTGGAAGTCATTCTCAATACATAGTTTTATATTACTAACTACCTTTTCGAGATAATCACGATGTGTAATTTTCTCAAACTTCTCTTTATTCAGCGTATCTATGCTAACGTTGATACTTTTAAGCTTACATCTTTTTAAGTCGTCAAGGTAACGATCTAAAAGAAGTGCATTTGTTGTAAGGTGTAAGGAAAGGTGTAAGTCTTGAATGTTTTCAAGGATTGCTATAAAGTCCTTTCTCATTAGTGGTTCTCCACCAGTGAATCGAACTTTTTTAACTCCTAAAGAATGAAATAATCGGATTATTTGAACTATTTCCTCTTTGCTCATCATGTTTTTTTGAGGAACAAAAGGGTAGTCCTCAATCGGCATGCAATACGTGCACCGGAAATTACAATTCTCTGTAATGGAGATTCTTAAGTAGTCGTGTTGTCGTCCGAATTTATCTTTAAGCATTAACAGTGCTTTGAGTCTTTGATTACATCAAAAGTATGTAATATGTGAGGGAAGATAGATTTCAAACTTTCTAAAGCTCCGTTACGAGAACCGGGTAGACCCAATAATAATTTGCTTCCTGATATTCCTGCAATTGATCTACTAAACATAGCTTTAGGATTCCTTGTCTGACCAAAACCACGCATTTGTTCTTCAACTCCGTAAAGACGTTTACTAATGTGTTTGGCTAGGGTTTCATGGGTGTTGTCTCTATCTGATATTCCTGTTCCTCCTGTATAGATAATCCAATTGTATTCTTTCTTAAGTTCAGATTCAATCTCAGAAACATCATCCGAAATAATTTGATAGTCTACTTGTTTTATACCTTTTTCTGTCAAGAATTCCACCAATGCTTTACCACTTTTATCTTCTCCAGTTCCAGATGAGATGCGGTCTGAACAAACCACCACTAAAGTCTTAGGTTGAAAATTATAAGTAAAATCACTTTTTCCTCCCTTTTTAGAAAGTAGTCTAATGCTTTCAATAGTAACTCCTTTATCAATAGGCTTTAACATATCATACATATTCAAAGCAACAATAGAAGCGCCGTGCATAGCCTCAACTTCAACTCCTGTTTTGTATATCGTTTTAACAGTCATGTCTACATGAATTTGTAGACCATCTATCGAATATTCGATTTTAGTGGATTCTATAGGAAGCGGGTGACAATCAGGAAGAATTAAAGGAGTGTTTTTAACTCCTAATAATCCAGCTGCTTTTGACATTTCAAAAACATTTCCTTTCGGTACTTGATTCAATTGAATTGCTTCAATTGTTTTTAAAGAGCTTACTTGAACAGTTGCTCTTGCTGTAGCGATTCTCAGCGTATTGTTTTTCTCAGTAATATCTACCATAACTTAATGATTACAATGAACCCATTGATATGTTTGATTGGTATAAAACTCTTGCTTCCAAACCGGTGCTTCCGCTTTAATTCGGTCAACGATTTCAGAGCAAGCTTTGAAAGCTTCTTTTCTATGCTTTGAAATAACTTGTACCAGTAATGAGCATTCTCCAACTTTTACGGTTCCGTAAGAATGAAATATACGGCAAGTTCTTAGTTCAAATTGTTTTAAAACTTCTTGTTCAATTTGCTTTAAAATTGCTTCAGCTACTGGAAAGTAAACTTCATAGTCGATATGTGAAACGGTTTGGTTTTTAACCAAATCAGCTCTAATTATGCCTTTGAACTCAACAAAAGCACCTCCGTTTATTTCTTCGATTGCTAAGTCCTTGATCGGACCTTCAACTAAATGTGAGTATGTTTTATCCTCCTGAGAAGGGTGGCATAAAGGCGATTTCGTCTCCATTCTTTAAAGGTACGTTTTCTTGAACGATCTGTTGATTTACGGCAATGGCATTTACACTTCCTTCAAGTGAATTGAATTTTGCGTAAAGCTCAGCTTTTAATCCGTTTAGATCACTAGCATTTGAATCAAGACTAATTTTAGAAGATTTCGAAATCTCTTTACTTGCTCCAAAAAATAGAATGCTGTATGTATGCATAATTATAGGTCGAATAATAAGTAAGATAATGATTCTCCTTTTATAAAAGTACCTGCATTCTCAAACAATACCAATGCATTGGCTTTAGCAAAAGATTTTAAAATATGAGAATCTTGACCATCTAAAATTTGAACTCCGTCATTATCAACAATGGCTCTAGCGAAATTTGGTCGCCTGCTATTGTTCTTATAATCATGTTTCAATACTGCTTTTTGATAAAGTGGAAGTTTCCCATTTAAAAAGGTTCTGATATAAACGATATAAGAGACTAAAGCAGATGCTGGATTACCAGGTAAAGCAAAAACAGATTGATGATTTAATTGACCGAAAAGAATAGGTTTACCTGGTTTTTGACGCACTTTATAAAAGTGTGTTTTAAGACCTAAATCACTTAAAACGGGTTCAACATAATCGTGATCACCAACGGATATTCCTCCTGAGAATATTAAGATGTCACTTTCTTTTTCAGCTAACACAGCTTCCTTAGTAGCATCATAAGTATCCTTTACGCGAGCAACTTGGATTGACTTAATATGATCTGATTGAAGCATGCTTTTCAGCATTATACTGTTCGATTCGTATATCTGTCCGAAAGCAAGTTCTTTCCCCAAATCCTGAAGTTCATCACCAGTGATAAACACAGTTACTTTTGGTAATCGTTTGACCTGTATTTCTTTAATTCCTAAATGCTGAATAAGGGCAATACCTGCTGCATTCAATTTCTGTCCTGATGGTAAAACCTCTGTACCAGATTTAACATGGTTTCCTTGGTGACGAATAAACTTTTCGTCTATTAGAACATCGTTGGAGAAATGAATTTTTCCGTTAGAAACGTCAATATCTTCTTTTCTAATCACGCAGTTTGCGTTTTTTGGCAAGGCAGAACCAGTAAATATTTTCAGTGCTTTTCCAGATTCTAGAACAAAATGATTCGTGTTTCCAGCCTTAATTTCTCCTTGAATATCAAGCGGACTTTTATCTGACGTATTCACAGCCCAGCCATCCATGCTTGAAGCATCAAAAGGAGGCAAATCTATAGGTGCTATAATGTCTTCTGCTAATTCACAACCTAATGCATCTTCAATACAAATTGGTTCACTTTTGTTTTGATAGTGATTATCCAAGATGATGTTTAGTGCTTCGCTTAATTCTATCATAAACTCAATATTCGTTGATCATCGTGATAAACGTTAAACTGTTTAGACTTTGCAAATCCACAAATTGTAATATTTAATTCCTTGGCTAAATCAATGGCTAAACTTGAAGGAGCTCCAAATGCTATAATAATTGGGATTCTTGCCATCGCTGCTTTTTGAGTCAGCTCGTAGCTTAATCTTCCAGAAACCAACAAGACTTTCTTATCTAGTTTTTCCTCTTTTTGAACGTAATAGCCAATAGCCTTGTCAAGTGCATTGTGTCGACCAATATCCTCATGAACAGTAAGTAGTTCTCCGTTTAAATCAAAAATGAAAGAAGCGTGAATTCCTCCAGTATATTTAAAAGCAATTTGCTCTTTGCTAATCTTTTCAGATAGATTGAAAATGGCTTCTTCCTTAAATAGAATTCCCATTTCTGTAATGGCCTCAGCTGAACAAGTCACTTGCTCTATTGATGTCTTACCACATACTCCGCAACTACTATTTGCGATAAAGGATCTTTCGGTACTTACATGAGAAAACGCAACTTCTTTTTGTAGCTGTATTTTAAGCACATTTAGATCCTCGTTTTCACTGCAGTATTGCATTTTCAAAATATCCTTGGCATTGTGAATAATACCTTCGTTGAATAGAAAACCAGTAGCTAGATCAAAATCATGTCCAGGAGTTCTCATCGTAACAACCAACTGAGTTTCCTTCCATTCTAAATCAAAGTATTGTAAGCGTATTTCCATTGGTTCTTCAATCGATATTAAATCATCGATTTCTTGATCGATACGATCCGTATACTTTCTAATGATGGGGTATGATTTAACTAATGCTTTCAAGATAATCGTTGTATTTACTTGGCGTGTTTAAATTCCAAATTGGCTGACTTGAAGTTATGTGATGTATTTGTTTTGGACAAGTTTTTAAGTAGTTCTTAATGCTCCAGTTTGTGCCGGATAAAAGAGATTCGATTTTTTGAATATCCTCAGAACTTGCAATCATTGGAAAGAAAATAGCTTCACCATTTAATTGGAAAATACCAGTTTCCGAAATAAAGTAATCCTTCAATAGAATAGGGGAGTCGCAAGTGCAAATAAAACATTGATCTTGAGCATCTGTTAGAGCGCTATGAATACCTGCTAACGGACCTTTGTTCTTTTCGATGTCTTCAATTACGCGGTATGGCAAATGCTTATAGCTAAGTGGATTACCAACAATAACCACTTCATCAAATGAATGAAGCTGTTTGGCTATCGATTCAATTAATGTAATTCCCTTAATATCCAGTAAGGCCTTGTTAGTCTTCATTCGACTACTTTCTCCACCGGCTAGGATATAGGCCTTCATTAACGACGTGCTTTTAATGCATTCATTTTCTCGGTAAATGCCGAATCAATCTCATTTTGCAGACGATGCTTATTTTCTTTAACGATCCATTCTCCTTTAAGAATTGTTCCTAAAGTATCGGATTGATCTGTAGAATAAAGCATGGTACTCATCCAATATTTAGGACTAGCTGTTTGCAATAAAGGTTTGTTGAAATTATAGATCAAAGCATCGAAATCCTCACCAATGGTAAAGAAGTCTTTTTGAAAATCATTAACGGCTTTTCTTCCAGCATTGATGGCATGTTCCATAGCATATAATCCGCTATTACCTTCGTTTAGACTAAAGAATGTATTTCTTTTATGAGATATTAAACGTTGACCATAATCTAGAATTCTTAATTCTTCTAAAGGATTCAAACCAATGTGTGAATCTGTTCCAATACACCAGTTTCCTTTAGTATTTTGAAATTTCTTTAGAGGGAATAATCCATCACCTAAATTTCCTTCGGTAGACGGACAAAGAACAACTTGTGCTCCGGTTTCAGCCAAGTCAGTAGTTTCCTTGTCTGTTAGGTGAGTAGCATGAACCAATTGAAATTTATCAGATAAATCAACATTATCAATCAACCATTCAACCGGTCTTTTTCCAAGGTATGCAACACAATCCTCTATTTCTTTTAACTGCTCAGAAATATGAATATGAAATGCTTTGTTAGAATCTTTGAAATGTTCCGCAAGCTCTACTATATCTTCCATTTGAACGCCACGCATAGAGTGGATTCCTGGAGATACATGTGCATTTTCGTATAAAGAACAAGCTTCTTCACTCGCTTGATATAAATTCAAGTATTCTTCAAAAGTTGGAGAAATAAAACGTCTTTGCTTTTCACCAGGTTCTTGACCGAATCCTCCTTTTTGATAGAAGATTGGAATCAAAGTAATTTTAAGTCCTGTCTTTTTAGCAGCCAATATCAAACGCTTTCCTAGTTCAGCTAAATGCTCATAATGTTCACCGTTTTTATCGTGATGTACATAATGAAATTCAGCAACAGAGCTGTATCCGTGTCGAATCATTTCAGCATAAAGCAAAGTAGCAATGGCTTCAAATTCATCTGGATTTACTGATAGTGCAAGATTGTACATTGCTTCTCGCCAAGACCAAAAATCATCTGGCTCAGATCCTTCGGCATGAACTTCTCCTAGTCCAGACATTGCGTATTGAAAGGAGTGAGAGTGGGCATTTGGAAAAGCTGGTATAGCTAAACCATTCACTTCCTCGCTGATTTCGCCTTCGTATGAATCTGTTATTGCTTCAATTTTTCCTTTCTCAGATAGTTGAACAAAAGCTGGACTAATCCATGTCTTGTTTTGAAGCAGGCCTTTAAATTTTAAAACTTTCATTACAATTGTTGAACTTTTTCAGCTAATTCTAGCAAATTGGTTTTCAGTAAGTCTCGAAGTTTTGCACTTCTAACCGGATCAAATTCATTTTTAACTTCATCCATGTAAATGTCTTTCGAACGCTCTACTTGTAAAGCATGAACTCCATTTTCAGGTTTCCCAAAATAACGGGTGATATGTCCACCTTTAAATGGATCATTATGTGAGAAAGAATAGTCGGAACCTTCGAAGTTTTTAACTGCAATATCTATTAAATCAGCATGGGCACTTTTACCTTCTGCATCACCTAGAACGATGTCTGGAAAATCAGAAGAAGAAATAGCTTCCACTTTTCGAGTAATCGAATGAAGATCATAAAGGATTACTTGTCCGAATTCCGCTTTTAAATCATCCAATAATTCTTGAACCTTTTGATAATAAGGCCAGAAATACTTGTCTAGTCTTCGATCAATCTCAATTTGACTAGGCTCTTTACCTTCTTTATAAATAGGCTCGCCTTCAAAAGTAGTTGTAGAACAAAGTCCAGTAATTAAACGACCATCATTGTATAATGGAACACTTTTCGGATCTCTATTTAAATCAATATTCCAACGGCATAAATTGGCGGTAATCATGGTGATTCCCATTTCCGAAGCAAAATTGTAAAGTTCAGGCATAAACCAATCAGCATCAGAAGGATTAGCGACTTTATCTTCTAGGAAATCGTTTTTCAAATCATCGGCAAACAAAATTCCTGAATGCGGAGAGCTAATTAAAATCGGTATTCTTTTTCCTTTTGCAGGAATGATATTGTATAAGCTCATATTATTCTTCTATCCATTCAGTGTGATACTCTAGTGGCTTTCTATGACTCTTTGGCCATTCTCCTTCAGGATATCCTAAGTAGAATACTCCAAGGCATTTGTCTTGCTTTTCTAATCCAAGAAATGTTTTCATTTCATCAGAATAAGCCACCGCTCCAGATCCCCAATAACCACCTAAACCGTAGGCAGTAGCCATTAAGTGGATGTTTTGAACAGAACATGCAACCGCTTCAATTTCTTCCAATTCTGGAATTTTACCATTCTCACTTGGTTTCATGCAAATAGCAATGGCAACCGAAGTAAGACTTGGACGGTTAAGTAATTGGTCATACTTCGCTTGCTTGAAAAGACTTTCCTCTGTGGTAGACTTATAAATATCAGCCATTCCTTGTCCGAGTTTTGATAAACCTTCTCCTGTAAATACCTTAAAATGCCAAGGCTGAGTCATTCCGTGATTAGGAGCCCATCTAGCCGCATTTAGTAAACGAGTAATGATTTCTTTATGAACCTTGCGTGAAGTAAACTTTTCAGGTTTGATAGTCCTTCTTTCTTCTATACAAGATTCTATTTCAGTGATATTAAATTTCATATTGAGAATGGGTTTAATGTAAAGTCAACAGGCGATACATTTGTAAACAAAACGGACAGGCTGAAATGGCCTGTCCGTAATGATAATATTATTGATACCTAAAGATCGTCAGCACTAGGAGCAGCTTGATACTGCTTTTTCTTTGGCTTAATAGATTTAGGGAAGATTACGTTATATAATTCGTTATCGATAGTGATCATCGTTTTTGAAATACCATTTTCGATAACTGGAGATGAAACTTTATCATGCTTCCATGTTTTTCTAATTGGATCCTTCTCGTATGTTCCATCAGCAAAACCAATGTGCATTACTTTAACTGATCCGTTTTCTACCTTAACTTTTCCAACTAAACATTGCGCGTCATTTCCAGTTCTAACTGTTATGATAACATGCTCATGCCAACCGTCACTAACTTGGTTAGCACCTCTTTCTTCAAATTTATCAGCGTAAGAGTCGTAGCAGTTTTTTGCTTCGCTTTGAGCTGAAACCATTATTGATAAAAGACAAAATACAAGTACAATTAAGTTTTTCATATGCTATTTTTAAGCCGTGTAATGAGTGTCAAAAGTATGAAAAAGCACTTATTTATCCTATCAGAAATAGATAGTTTTATTACCTTCAAACTATGAAGCAAATTGCCTTGAAAAATCTGGTTGAAGCACAAAAAGTTTTGAATGACTTTGTAGCGAATCCTGCAAATATCATTTCGATCGAATCAGCTGCTCAATTAATGATTGACTCTATTTCTTCTAAAGGAAAGATTATTTCATGTGGAAATGGAGGGTCAATGAGTGATGCCATGCATTTTGCAGAAGAGCTTTCGGGTAGGTTTAGAGAGCATAGAAAAGGTATTGCTGCACTTTCCATTTCTGATCCATCTCACATAACCTGTGTAGGAAACGATTATGGTTTTGATCAAATCTTTGCTAGATACGTTGAAGCTTTAGGTTTTCACGGAGATGTATTATTGGCTATCAGTACTTCTGGAAATTCAAAGAATGTATTGGAAGCTGTAAAAGTGGCTAAAGAAAAAGGAATGAAGGTAGTTGCACTTACTGGTAAAACAGGAGGGGAGCTAGCAAATGTTGCAGATGTTGAAATAAGAGCTCCACATGCTCCTTATGCAGATAGAGCACAGGAGATTCATATTAAGGTGATACATTGTTTGATCGATATGATTGAATCAAACGTCTAATCAATAATTATTTAGGGAAGTACATTTTATTTAACTGGGGTTTAGTTTTGAAGGACTAAAACGCTATTTCATGTTAGTTAAAATTTACGGTGGTGCCGTTCAAGGAATTGAAGCATCTATTGTTACGGTAGAAATTGCCAAAGCTGGACAAAAAGATGTCATGGTAGGATTACCAGATTCAGCTGTTCGCGAAAGTTTGCTGAGGGTCTATACAGCTGTCCGAAATGCTGGTTTACAAGCTTTTTCACACGTATTAATAAATCTTTCTCCAGCAGATGTGAGAAAAGAAGGAACCGCCTATGATTTACCTATAGCCATTGGTAAGCTGTTTATTTCGGGTCAAGTTCAGGAAGATAAATTATCCGATTACTTATTGATGGGAGAGTTGTCATTGGATGGAAATCTAAGAAGTATAAAAGGTGCATTGCCCATTGCGCTTCAAGCTAAAAAAGAAGGATTTAAAGGGATGATTCTTCCAGCGGAAAGTGCAGAAGAAATTGCAATTGTGGATGATTTTGAAGTGTATGGAATGACTCACCTAAGTGAGGTGGTTCAATTTTTAAATGGAGTACCTAAAACACCATTAACTTTTAAAGGCTTTGACTTACTGCAAGAGAGGAGTCATAAAGAGCATGATTTTTCAGACGTAAAAGGACAAGCGAATGTAAAAAGAGCCATGGAGATTGCTGCTGCTGGTGGACATAATTTAATTCTCATTGGTCCTCCCGGTGCTGGGAAAACCATGCTTGCTCGAAGGTTGCCAACTATTTTGCCTCCGCTAAGTATGGATGAAGCTTTGGAGACTACAAAGATTCATTCAGTATCTGCTAAATCTAACAGAGATTCTGGCTTGGTTTCATCCCGACCATTTCGAAGTCCACACCATACTATTTCAGATGTTGCATTAGTCGGCGGAGGAGTGAATCCGAGTCCGGGTGAAATTTCACTAGCTCACAATGGAGTATTGTTTTTAGATGAACTCACAGAATTTAAAAGAAGTGTCTTGGAGGTGATGAGACAGCCTCTAGAAGAAAGAGTAATCAGTATTTCAAGAGCTAAGTTTTCAGTAGATTATCCCGCTTCATTTATGCTGATAGCATCTATGAATCCGTGTCCTTGTGGATATTATAATCATCCAGATAAACCATGTGTTTGTGCTCCAGGAGCGGTAAGCAAGTATCTCAATAAAATATCAGGACCTTTGCTAGATCGAATCGATTTACATGTTGAAGTTACACCCGTTTCATTTGAAGAATTACAGCAAGAAAGAGAGCATGAGAAAAGCGAAAGCATCAGATCAAGAGTAGAGAAAGCAAAAGACATTCAACTGAATCGCTATGTCGACACAAAAGTCAATGCTAATTCTGCAATGAACAGCAAGCAACTTGAATCTCACACTAAGCT
>Ga0228674_1002186_pt1 | contig 10970 bp, 8 predicted proteins | sample 1D_rmetaG_FD_189054 | JGI IMG/M metagenome (GOLD analysis project Ga0228674, IMG submission 189054) | Seawater microbial communities from Monterey Bay, California, United States - 1D_r | ecosystem: Environmental > Aquatic > Marine > Coastal | place: USA: California | collected 2016-09-26
GATCTGGGAACACAAGCTAATGAAGGGCAAGACCGGCGCAGAGTATTACGCTCAAGTCAAAGCCGGACGTGTCGACAACCCCGATCACTACTGGCAACTGGAGCATCAGCTATTGGTTTCTGACGCTAGTAGAGCGCTGTTTTGCGTGTCTGACGGCACGTTAAGCAACATGGCGATGTGCTGGTATACGTCGAGCCCCGCCCGAAGAGAAGCTTTAATAAGAGCGTGGAGCAAGTTTATTGAAATGGAATCTTCGTGGAAGGAGCCACTAGATGCCGGAGGGTCGCAAGAATGGTTGGCGATAGAAGATGAACTGAGCCGGGCGCATCAGCAAAAGGCGGCTTCAGAAGCGGCCCTAGCAGAAGCAAAAGACAAGGCTAAGCAGTGGCAAAAAAGCAACGCCAGAGGCAGGGCCGTGCATGGAGCAAGCTGGGTAGTTAGCTTCAAGGCTGGCAGATCCACGCCCGACTGGAGGCGCGCCATTGCTGATGAAGCGCCACATATTGATTTAGATGAATACACACATCACAGCGGCGACTCTATTGTCGTTGAGCAAAGGAGCCAGAAATGAGCGGAAACATGAACAAGGTACTTTTGATTGGGCGCTTGGGCGCTGACCCCGAAATAAAAGCAGTGGGTCAGTCTCATCAGGTTGTAAACGTGGGGTTGGCTACGTCGGTCAATTACAAAGATAAGTCTGGTGAAGAGGTAGAGAAAACGACATGGCACGATTTGCAGTTTTGGAATAAGTCGGCAGAAGTCATAGCCCAGTACGCGCGCAAAGGAAGCTCGCTGTACGTCGAAGGGATGATTGAGAAACGTGAGCGCGACGAGGGCGGTTATTACGTCAACGTCAAGGTTAAGGAGTTCCAGTTTCTGGATAACAAGGGAGACTCCGCGGCGTCAACGACTGCTTCAAAAGCGGCCTCTCCTAAGACTTCGCCCAAGCCAGCATCTCTAGACCTTGAAGACGACGATATTCCATTTTAATTCGAGGGCTGTGGTTGGCCTCCTAAACCGGTTTGGCAGCGTTCCGGTCGAATGAAATACGTTGCGCTACCTAGTCATAAGAGGCAATAACAATGCAGGTTTCTAATGAAAACAAAGAAAGTACAGGATACCCCCACGTTGATGAATGGCTCTGGTCACCAACGCTGGAAGAGCAATACCCACTCGCCTACCAAATTACTTTTGCAAGACTTCACCGAGTGACCCCTGGTCATCCTTTCGGCGAAGAGAGCTACAGAGACTTCGGGATTCCCGACGAGGACACCTATCATCAAATTCTTGATTCTCGGAAACCTGATGGGCGCAAAGAGGTAAGCGCCATTGCAGAGAATTTAAGGGAAATGCAGTCAGAGCTAGACGAAGACAACAGGCAACGCAAACAAAAAATGGCAAGCCAATAATTGGAGGGAGTTATGGAAGAGATAGCTGAACTGAGCATCGCGAAGCGATTAGAAAAAAACAATGCCAGATCTGATCGGTCAATCAAGAAATGCCAACAAGAGCTTGGTCATGAAGCAGACATGGTGAATAACCCGCCCCATTACCACATAGCAGGGACGGAGGTGATTCACATCATTGAAGAGATGGGGCCGCACTACGATGGCAATGACGGGTTTCATATCCTTACGGCGGCTCAATACATTCTTAGAGCGCACAAGAAGAACGGCTGGGAAGATATCGAAAAAGCTGGCTGGCATTTAAATCGCGCCATTTCAAACCGCTTCAATACTCGAGAGAGGCCCGATTAATGGCGATGGAAAGCCGGCAAGACGTGATTCACTGGATGATGATTCTTAACGAACATCACCTAGCTCACGTAGCTCATGACAAACAGCCGCCGCTTTTCATTCATGTAGACCCCGCTGAAATGGTGCAAGCAATCCGCGCCCTTTCCCGTGAGGGGTTTGGTTTACCGCCTGTGGTTGCAGATGCGCCGGAGACTATAAATGAATGACACACCGGAGAGAACAAGAACGGGTGATTGGCACTACCCAGAAGCAGAAGACGAGCTGCAAATAACAATTGACGGCGAGATACATTTATTCGCCTGCATTGAATTGCTGCGTTATTGCGACGACTCTGGGGAAGGCACCCTCGCCCTTTCACAGCGATTCTTAGATGAATCTAACTTATTCAAAGCGGATGTATTGCAGGATTGGATAAATGGATTGACCTATGAGTACAACAAGGTGCTAGAGGAAGGATTGTGAGTAACTTGATCGCGCTGGATAAATGGTGCCAAGATACTGGGATCCCACGCACCACATTCAAGGGTTGGAAGCGGAGGCTGGAGCGAGGGCGGCACTACTTCGTGGTTGGCAAAACTACAATCGTTGACGCTGGAGAGATAGAGGAATGGCTAAAGGTATCCGGTGGCAATACGGAGCTTGGCAAGCTCGGGTCAGAATACACGGGCAAGACCACGCGACATCCTTCCAATTCGCCAACTCTGACGCTGGTTTAAGGAAAGCCACTGCCGCCAGGGATAGCTGGATTGAGAAACTTTCCCACGGTGAGCAACGCTACGACTCCGCAGTACCTTTCGGCAATATTGCCCAGTCCTACTTAGATCAGTCCGATCTCAAGCCGTCTACGCGGCAGACCTACAAACAAATACTGATGCAATATTGGATGCCGACTTTGGCAGCAAAGCCAATCTATACCATTCGCCCATCCCATATTCGGGAGATCCTAGCCGGCCACAGTGTCAGCCAAAAGACTAAGCGCAATGCGCTGATTCCGCTAAGGGGCGTGTTCGACCTAGCAATTGAAGAGGAACTGATCGCCGCCAATCCGGTCGATGCAGTGCGGTTAAAAAAGCATCAGAAGCCTGCCATACAACGCTTCACGCCAGCCGAAAAGGAGTCTCTCCTAGCGAAACTTGAGGGCGATCGACTCTTCTATTTCACGGTTGCATTTGAAACCGGCATGAGGACGGGCGAAATACTAGGACTCAAGTGGGAAGACATCACCAAGGATACGATTACGCTCACGCGAGCAATGGTGCGTAGGCGCATCACCGATATCAAGACATCCAAGGTGCGGTCACTCTTCGTGTCACCCAGGTTATCCAAGATGTTCCAGAACCACCCAAGAAGATTTGCCGGGGGATATGTGTTCCGCAATCAGCACGACAACCCGTGTCTTGATGCCGACACCTTCAATAAAGCGTGGAAGGCAGCACTCAAGCAGTGCCGCATGACCTATCGCCGGGCTTACATCTGTCGGCACACAAGAGCCTCAGAGATGCTCATGGCCGGAGTTGAGCCTGCATTTGCGGCCAAGCAGCTTGGGCACACCACAGAGATGTTCCTCAATACCTATGCCGACTGGATATCAGGGGTGAGGGATCGCGATCAGGTAAATCTACTGAACAATATTTAGGGTAAAAACGGCGCAACTTTGGTGTGATTTTGGTGTGTTCACCAATCGATAATCGTAAGTTGCTGATACTTATGGATAAAAATGGCGGAGCGGACGGGACTCGAACTTGTACACCTGTTCCTTGCTGTGCCTTGCTGTTCCTTTATAAGCCTTTAATTACGGGCCTGTGGATAAATTACGGGCACCACGGGGCACAGTGAGGAACAAACTTTGGTGTGGAAATTTGGTGTGGAAGCGCGGCAGTCATCGCATAAAGCATTCTTTATCGGCACCCCAGACTTATTGCATCGATAACAATGCAACATCAGAGGAGCGCTAGCTCATACCCGATGACCCCAAAGGCTATTAGGGCTATGAATGCCAAGCCGTAGGTGTTTAATGGACGCCAAACTTTCCTGCTCATATGACACCCCCCATGGCGGCACAAGCCAGAACTAACAGCACCGCGCAGTAGGCTACGACACAATTTTCGATCATTGCCACGCTCCCCTAGTCAAGTAAGGGAGGCGACTGCGGCCACCAGAGCGATGACTGTTGCAGTGCTGCCGATTAACGCAAGTCCGGCTTGGGCTTCTGTCATTGTCGCGACACTCCGCCGCGCTGCCTTACCGATTACTCTGACGTACTTCATACCTGTATCTCCATTGTTTCTGCTAACTCTGTGGTGCATCGTGAATTTTGTCCAAATGCCTAAGATCAAACACATAGCTGTCCGTAGCGTTGCCGCTCTCGTCGCCCACGCGCTCTTTATAGTAATGACGCTTTGCCCGCCCTAGCTGGATTAGCTTCTTGGCCCGATCCAGCGTTAGGGTGTATCGCTCCCCGCTCCACTTCACATCCAAGATGATGATGATGTTGGGGTACAGTCGCCTGTACCGCACAAAGTCCTTGGTGTTGATCGATACCGCGTACTCTGGGGGGATGCCAAACATCCTTTGGCTGTATTTCCACTGGGTGTCCATCGTCTTTAGATCAGACGGAATCAAGGCCACCAAATCGTGGGTGTACGGATTAGCTTCTTTCTCTGGGTTGATTGCTAAGCGCCAGCCTTCGATGTCAGCCTGCTCAACAAACGGCTTCTCAAGTGCCCCGCCGTACTTAACCCACGCGGACTTGTCCTGCAGGTCTGCTGGTTTGCAGGCCGCAGTTGTATTGCCCACAGTTATTACTCGAACTGTTCCGAGAGGATGTCTTGGGCTATGGCATACCTTTCCAGTACTTGCTGCGCTTTCTCTTGACCTAGCACTCTAAAGGCAGAGATGTATTGTTTCCGAATCGTCATTGGCGAAACAGTCATGGGCGGCACCTTGCCCTCCATAAGGTACGTCAGATCTAGCCGGCCAAAGTTAGTGCCCTTTAAGGTCTCTTGGATCTGAACGTCAGTCAGACCAGCAGACCTCGATGCGGAAATCAGGCGCAAAGCCTCATCAAATGTCCTCTGCCGCATTTCCAAGGAGCGCTCTAGGGCCTCTTCTATTCCCTCATTGCCTGCTAAGTTCGGATCCGTAAGTACCCTTCTTAGCTGTGCGCTTGCTTCGTTCCTTCGCTCTTTGATTTCATATGAGCGAAATCTCAGGGCGGTCTTGGGATCAAACGTGGTGGTGCGGAACCCAAAGAAAGCAGCCGCCTCGTCCTCCAGAGTGTAGACCTTGCCGTAAGGAGTTAGCGGCTCTTCTACAGCTTTGTAAATTCTCCTAGCGTTACCGATGATTCCCGGCTCAACAGCCTTAGAAATGTGTTTGGCCTTATCTGCATATTGCTGACTTAAAGAGTCGCTTTCGTTAGAGATCTTGCCCCCAGTCGCCTTCTTGTTATTGGCTGCCTCAATCAGCGCCCCTGCGAAAATGTCAGTTCCGAAGAACGGGCGAATCATATCTTGTGTGCCGGACAGGAATGACTCCTCCCAAGGCTGATCGCGCAGGGCCGCATTGATTGGCCGCTTGAAGTAGTTGTAAGGGTCTAAAAAGGAAACATCCAAGTACTCAAGCTGGCCTTTGTCATTCCGCCCCATGAACATTAAGTTTGAATTTTCCGACCAGTACGGGGACATGAGGCGTATTGCTTCTTCCTCATCGTCAGAGACATCGAACATCTCTTTAGTGAGCGCCTGCACCGCATAGGGCATTGCCGCCGCCATACTCATGCCAACCAACCGCTTGATGCCCATAGTCCTGCGACCGGGAGTTTTCATATCCTCCGCGGCAATCTTAATCATGTTGTACTGAGTGCGGATAATCTCAGCCGGGAACGAAACAAATGTTCCGGCACCTGGGAACCTACGCAGCGCGTTCACAAAGTTGCCTACTAGAGAGTAAGTTGGGTAAGTACTGCGAATGCGATCTGCGGCTTCTACTTCTGCATCCGCTTCGCTCATTCCAGAGCCAATCAGGTTAGCCCTCTCGTTTTCGTACCCAACGATCTTCCAAAAGTCATCACCGAACTGGTACATTCTCTGCGCGGCAGTTGCGAGATCTTTGACGGATCCCCGAATCTTGCCCATCTCAGCGCGCTCACCATCAAAAAACTTAGTTTCCTCGAGCAAGCGCATCATCTCGCCAGCATAAGGCGTGTCATACACAACGCCGAGCTCTTTCAATCTCCTTAAGTACGCCAGCTTCCCAGTGTCACCATCTCGGGTGAAATATTCGCGCACGACAGACAAAGACTTCTGAGTCTTCCTAAGATCCCAGTGTCCATTAGCCATCGCAAAGAAAGAAGCAGACATAAAGTTTCTGAATTGAGTGGTCGGTGCCAGAACGGTCTTGCCAAACTTAACGCCGCCGTTAATTCGGATGATCGTCTCCGGCAGAGAAATGAAGTCTCTGACCTTGCCAATATCCGAAAATGCCTGGGCAACCTCTCTGGACGCATACAGCCCGTTAAGAGGCTCCAATGTCTTATTGCCTTCGACGGCAATCTGAGTGGTGTTGGCTGGGCGATCGTCTTCCGTAAACAGGAATTCACCCATGCCAACATCTTTAACTTTGTCTAGCAGACGAGTGTTGAAAATCAGCCGAGCCATTTTTGATGTGGTCTTGGCAAAGTTGACTCGGGGGTCTTCATACTCGCCGAGCAGGGCGCGGATCTCAGGCGCTATATCCTTTCTCTTTTGGAGAATAGATAGGTCTTTGGCACCCAGCTTTGACTCCTTGATGAAGGACTCCATTGAGCCATATGCGGTGCCTTCCTTCAGAATATCGTTCAGCACCACCTCAACACGCTCAGCAATGCGGTCAGGCTCCATGCCCGACTCTTCCATGCGGGTGCTTAGATACTGCCTTGCGTTATTCAATACGCTGTCCGGCACATTCTTAAACCAATTAGAATCGTCGAATGCTCTATACGACCTGTTGACATAAGTGCCGGTATTAGACCGAATGACATTAAGCAGGCTGAGCTGTGACATTACCTTCTGGATGTCTTGGATCGGCTGGCGCATATCTTGGCTCAGCCCCTGGGCTTCCGCTGACTCGCGGAATTCGGCTTTAGCCTGGTCGAGAATGGCGTTTGCCTCGCGCTTATTGTCTGACTCTGCCGCTATCATGTAAGCATTCAGCAGCTCTCTCTGTGGCTCTGAGAACTGCGCTAAAAGCTCACTGGATTGCCGGTCAAGTATCTCGATGTATTGCTTAGAAAGCCCGTCGATACTTTCTCTCATGCCGATAACGGCTGTCTTCACAGGCCCGGGTAGTGATTCATCTAGCTTGCCGGCCAGAGACTCACTCAGCCTAGCCTGCTGGTCTACCGGCAATGACTCAATGCTCCCGCCCATTGTGCTTTTCACGGCTTTCTCGAGCTGCTTGACGTAATAGATCGTGTCAAATTCTACCGAGGCCATTTGGTTGTCGCGGGTGATCTTCTCGTCAAATACAGCTTTGGGGAGCAACCCGCCGGGAGTCAATTCGCGCTTAGCTTTCTGCTTGATCTTCTGAACCACAGTGGCATTCTTTTCACGGATGCGCTCATTCTCTTGCTGGAACGGAGCGGGTTCATTTTTCGGGGATAACAACAGCCTTTCTTTTCTTCGGAAGAGAGGAAGCTGACCCTCTGGCAAGGGGGCTTGTGTCCCTGCTTCCCGATCCCGGTATGCGCCCATCACCTTCGCAACCTCTGCCCGCACGGCGTTGAGGTCTGCAACCTCATCTCCTGTAGCCAAACTGCTCTTGCGAAAGTGGCTTGATAGTTTCTGCATTAGGCTACGAGCTATTTGAGCTATTCGCCTAAACCCTGTGGGGTTTGACTCTGCCATAGCCTCCCAGAACTCGCGCTCACCGAAGCGGTTTCCGACTACATCACTGATGTATTCCTCTCGCGCTTGTGGAGTGTCAACCTCCATGCCATGAAATTTAGCGGAAGCTTTGCTGGCTGTAGCTTTAGGCATAATGAACGCTTCAAGCTGAGCGTAAAGATCTGGATGATCTCGCTTTAGTACATGCGTAAGTTCGTGCCCTAAAACGATGTGGTATGGCGTGGTGGCATTCTCAGCGATTACTATCTGACCGTAAACTGTAGCCCCGTCAAATACTTGGGTGCCTTCGCCAAATGTTACGAAACTGACTTTATCTGCTTTCTGAAATACTCTAGCTGCCTCGAGCGCAAACTCGGCTGATTGCCTTCGCTCATCAGGTATGGCGTCAAGCATGACAGGTGCAATGTCGGCATCGCTTGCAGGGCGTCCTTCTTGCTCTGCGATAAACTCTCGTATTCTGCTAAGAGCCTTATCCATTTCGGTGGGTTGACCACCTTCTGGCTGCTCGTTTCTTCGGCTGAGTCTCGGCTCTTCATCTAAGTCCTGCTCTAATCTTTCTGAGTCGAGTTCTTCGTCCGCGCCGAAACGCTCTCTTCGGGCAAGACTTGGCTCCTCGGCTCGTCTAGTTCCGCCGGCTTCTGGAGCCGCGCTAGTCCCGAGAATAATCTCTTCTGCAGTTCCTTCTCCTTCTGAGAAGGCCCGTATGAGGGCGTCAAGCTTTTCACGATTTACTTCCTCCGATTCGTACCAAGGATAGCCTTTTTCTTTGAACGATTTTACGCTGAAACCCTTAGGTATCACACCATTTTTTGGCTTTTTGGATTCGCTCAAAAAGTCTTTGAAATTCTTAAGGCCAAACCTAAAGTTTTTGCCGCCAGAGTCTTTGTATAAAACATAAGGCGTTCCAGATTTATCTCTCGCATAGATAGATCCAAACCCGTAAGTGTGAAATCTACCTTCTGGAGCGCCTAGATCAGAATACGACTCTTCAGTGCTGCTACCAGATCGAGCCTCATTGATAATGCCCTTAACGGTAGGATGAGAAACAACTTGCCCCGAATCCCGAACCCAGCTTTCCCAGTGGTAACGCCCAACTGAGGCATCTTCCGCTCGACCTACTCCATCATATAGATTATCTATTCTGTTTAAGAGAGATCGCTCCAGCGCCTCATATCTAGCAAGCCCATGAGCGCCCTCAAAAAGAGGGGCAACGTCATCATAAATAAGCTTGCCAAATTTGCTTGAATCCCACATCGAGTTGATTTGTATTCGGTCTAAAACAACAACATCGTCTCTTCCTGTCATCAACAGGACGAACGAAAGGACTTTGTTCTGGATCCCAAGTCCGTCGCCCAGTGAGTAGTATGCCGCCCTTACATCCTTCGTCGGGACGTTCTGGTCTGCAATAAGATTGTGCAGTTTCTCTAAGCCAGAAATCCCCTCAGGCTGCCTCTGCGAAAGCTTATTAAGAAATATCTTCCCAAAGTCATTTAGGTTTGAGGTGCCTTGTTTGCCGGGTGCATAATCTGGGATCGCGGTTGCAGCCCAATCTAAATATTCACTGACATCAGATTCCGTCCAGGGGCGCTCAACGGCCCTGCCAATAAACTCTGAGAGCTTGTCACTTACCGCGGCATCTAAAAAAGCAGATTCGTGAGGGTGGGCTGAAAGCATTCTGGACAGCATCCCCCAGAGCATCAGCTTGCCTGTGGTATCCGTGGTGGCATCTCCGCTTTCATACGCCGCCCGCATCTCATCAACAAGCTCAAAGCCCTCGCCAGCCGCCTCAAGCTGGGCCGAGGTTAAGGATGAATGCTTCTCTATCCAAGCATCCATATTGTTGTAGAGGTTAATAATTCCAGTGGGCGCTACAGGAGTTTCGTTATCACCTAGAAGCTCCCTCTCAAATTTGAGCCAGCTAGACTTGCTCCCTAGAGGATCCGGGTGCCTTTCCTCAAGACCTCTCAGCCCAGATAAAACCTTTTCGCCATTCTTTGTATTTATAGCCTTGGTTATTGCAGGCTTACCAGACACCTTGCCCCGGGAGCTAACTATATATTCACGCTTTACTCCGTGTTTGTTGCTGTCCTTAGACTCGGCGGGAGAAAACTTAATGTCATCGGCAGACTGATCAGGCGAAAAACTAACCCCGCCAGCAGATGCTACAGCCCCTAAACGAGAAACGGAGCCTTGTGGCTCCGTCTCGGTGTCTATGTCAGCTTGTGTATCTGGTGGGCTTATATCTGGAAATGGCGAGGTGTCATCAAAGCTTTGAGCGGATATCAGTTCCGATACAAGCGCATCCCTTTTGTTACGCAAATCGTCTCGGACTTGCGACTTTTCACCCGGCTGTCCCGCATCAAGAAAAGTTAAATCTTTATTTTGCTGATACTGGGAAATAGCATCACGAATAATTTCAATAGTGGCGTTGGCATCCCCCACTTGAGCGTCGTAAGACCCACCGCTACGCGCCAGATACCCAGCTTCCTGCATCAGTTCTGTCAACTCGTCAAAAGTCTTGCCCGATGATCTAAACAAGCCGCCGGGAGTGCCGTCGCCGATGACAGTAAAGTCCTCACTGCGCGCGTCAGCAGTGTTGATTCCGCCCATCATTTTAATAGCGCTAAAGATGTCAGTGTCGAGGTTGTATCCGCCCTTGGTCGTACCTCGGTTAATCGCTCGCTCCTCCCTGTCTAGCTCAGCGATTTCTGACTCAATAACTTCAGCTTCCCTTGGCGCGCCTTTTGGACGATAAGTGGGATCAACGCCTATCTGGGTGACGTTGTCTCGATTCGCTGCATCCTCCTCTTGTTCAGTTCTGAGGATTGGGGCTGGGTCATTAAAGTCTCGTGGCTGGTATCCTTCTTCTTCAAGCTCTGCCCTACGCGCTTCTTCCTCCCGCGTCTGAACAATACCGCCCGCTCCTGGCTGCATTACCTCCCGCACGGAATCGATATCAACTTCTCGCGGCGGCAAGCCTTCTGGCAATCTGCCTTCCAGTGCAAAGCCAGTCTCGTCCTCAATGACGTTCCAGTTGTAATCTAAGTTTTGACGCTTAACTCGAGTCAGCGCGGCAGAGGCTGATTGCCGGGTGGGATATGAATTGCCGTTCTTTTTGCGGAGAACCTGAGTGCTAGGTCGATCCTCAACATCTTGCTCAAGCAGCGCTGGGCCTTCCCCAAATGCCTCTGGGTTAAGACGGCCAACCGCCACCTCTGCATCCGTTCTACCGACATTGCCCTCTGCATCGGCAACAAAGTTACGCCCAGGTCTAGGCGCTTCAACAGTAGGACGGCTAGGTCGGAGGGGGTCGTATATCGGAATAAAC
>Ga0228674_1002189_pt1 | contig 10963 bp, 9 predicted proteins | sample 1D_rmetaG_FD_189054 | JGI IMG/M metagenome (GOLD analysis project Ga0228674, IMG submission 189054) | Seawater microbial communities from Monterey Bay, California, United States - 1D_r | ecosystem: Environmental > Aquatic > Marine > Coastal | place: USA: California | collected 2016-09-26
GCTGGCCAGGGTGAACAGCACGCAGAAGGCGAAGAATGCGTAGCGGCTGAGCAGGGAGAGGTTCATGCAAGCTCCAGGTGCGCGGATCAAGATAAGACTTTAGACCAAACGGCTATATTGGGTCATGTTCTGTCCACCTAGACACTCTCAAGGGCTGAGGACGAATCCCCTCGCCCTGTGGCACACTCGGTGGCCCGGAGCCAACCATCGTAAGAGCTTGGCCCAAGTCTCCCGATTTTCGGCCTGCGCCATTGTCGCCGGCCTACTGCCTGAGGCCGCCAGCGGCCGAGAAGAGGAATGAGCGTGCATAACGTCGTCATCAGTGGTACCGGCCTCTATACCCCGGCCAACAGCATTTCCAACGACGAGCTGGTGGCATCCTTCAATGCTTATGTGCAGCAGTTCAACGCCGACAACGCCGAGGCCATCGCCCGCGGTGAGGTGGAGGCGCTGAGCGAGTCCAGCAGCGGCTTCATCGAAAAAGCCTCGGGCATCAAGAGCCGTTTCGTCATCGACAAAGAAGGCATTCTCGATCCGCTGCGCATGGTGCCGCGTATCCCTGAGCGTTCCAACGAAGACTGGGGCATCCTCTGCGAAATGGCCGTGGGCGCCGCCAAGGAAGCTCTGCAGCGCGCCGGCAAGACCGTCGCCGACATCGATGGGGTGATCGTCGCCTGCTCGAACCTGCAGCGCGCCTATCCGGCGGTGGCCATCGAAGTGCAGGCCGCGCTGGGCATCCAGGGCTGGGGCTATGACATGAACGTAGCCTGCTCTTCAGCCACCTTCGGCATTCAGGCTGCGACCACCGCGATCCAGACCGGCCAGGCCCGCGCCATCCTCATGGTCAACCCGGAGATCTGCACCGGTCACCTCAATTTCCGCGACCGCGACAGCCACTTCATCTTCGGTGACGCCGCCACTGCGGTGATCATCGAGCGTGCCGACCTGGCTACCTCCCAGTACCAGTTCGACGTGGTCAGCACCAAGCTGCTGACCCAGTTCTCCAACAACATCCGCAACAACTTCGGCTTCCTCAATCGCGCCGCGGAAGAGGGCGTGGGCGCGCGCGACAAACTGTTCGTGCAGGAAGGCCGCAAGGTGTTCAAGGACGTCTGCCCGATGGTCGCCGAGCTGATCGCCGCGCACCTGGCGGAAAACCAGCTCAACGTCAGCGACGTCAAGCGCTTCTGGCTGCACCAGGCCAACCTCAACATGAACCTGCTGATCGCGCGCAAACTGCTGGGCCGCGACGCCGAGCCGCACGAGGCGCCGGTGATTCTCGACACCTACGCCAACACCAGTTCGGCCGGCTCGGTGATCGCCCTGCACAAGAATCAGGACGACCTGCCGGCGGGCAGCTTGGGTGTTCTAAGCTCCTTTGGTGCCGGTTATTCGATCGGCAGTGTAATTTTGCGCAAGCGTTGAACTCTCTGTAGGAATGCCTGGCGCGTACGCAGAGTGTGATCGTGCGCGCAAGGCCCTACTCATGGGAGTTCTATGTCCGATACCGATCTGTTGGATCGTCTGCTCGCCGGTGAGCAGACGGCCTATCGCGAGCTGGTAGCTCGCTACCAGGGGGCGATGCGGGCGGTGGCCTACGCCATCGTCGGCAGTCGTCACGCCGATGAGGTGGTGCAGGATGCCTGGCTCGCCGTGGTGCGCAGCTTAGGTGGCTTTCAGGGGCGCTCCAGTCTCAAGACCTGGCTGCTGACCATCACCGCCAACACCGCCAAGACCCGTCTCAAGCACAACCGCCGCGAGGTGCTGCTCGATGACCTGGCCGCGCCGCATGGTACGGTGGGTGACGAGCGTTTCGCCGATGACGGCCACTGGCTGCTGGCGCCACATGCCTGGCATCAGGACAGCCCCGAAGCGCTGCTCACCGAAGACGAATTGCGCGATTGCCTGGAACACACATTGGCCAGCCTGTCCGAGTTGCAGGCCAGCGTGCTGGTGCTGCGCGAGCGTCAGGGCCTGGAGCTGGAGGCGATCTGTAATCTTCTCGACATCTCGCTCTCCAATGCCCGTGTGCTGCTGCATCGGGCACGCCTGAAAGTCTTTGCCACCCTGGAACATTTCGAGGAGACAGGCCAATGCTGACCTGCAAGGAATTGGTCGCTCATTCCAGCGATTATCTCGACGGCCAACTGACCCTGCGCCAGCGCCTGGCCGTACGCGCGCACCTGGCCATGTGCGGCAACTGCCGGCGTTTTATCCGCCAGATGAAGCTGACCCAGGCGGTTATCCGGCAGATGCCGGATGAGGAATTGCCCGAACTGGATGCCCTGGCCGAGCGCCTGGCGCAGGACCGGCGCGATCAGGGGTGAACTGTGATTTGAGGGTTTGGTTGGTTTTTCGGATGTCGCCCCTCGGAACAGGCGAGCCCTGCAGCGGAACAAGGCCGATAACAGTGATGATTCGCGTGAGCGATTGAACGCTTGGCCCCGCTGCGCGAACTACAGAATGGCCAGAGCGTAAGCGTCCAGAAAAGGCCGTATATAAGAATGCAGCCGGGCTGGCGACAGGATCGAAAAGCTATTACTCCTGCTTGTGGGGGGGAGTCCATATACGAAATGTTAGGCCGCTGAATGAATAGCTCAATCATGTGGGGCGGCGCTTAAATGAAACCTGTTGAAGGTATTGCTCAATGGTCGTCTCTTCACGATCCAGCAATGAGCATGCTTCGCCAGTTGTTTCAAACTCGGCAACGTAGTCGCCAGCTTGATTACTGTAAACGACCTTTAGGCTTGCACGTTTTGTTTCCGCCCACAGACGCAAAAGAAATTGACTAGCGTGTATGACTCGCTGCTCTGAAGGACTTTGCAGATCGCTTAGCTCTAGTGTGGCTTCTGATTCCGAGAGGTGAATGTTTGACACACGAAAGCCCTGTGAGGAAATTGCAGTCACAAGGGACAGAAGGCGATCATCCTCTCGAAGGTTTGTTTCTCGGAGTAGCGGTTTCAACTTATGGAGGTTGTCAATGAAATAGATCGTTCGAGCCAATTTGATAGCGTTGAAAATTCCCGCAATAGTCCTGAGAGCCTCCATCAATTCGCTACGAGATAAAGAAATTTCTTGTTCGTTTGGGTGTTCCCCATACGTACCAACAATACGGCCAGCTTCAATTCGTGTTCGGTGATGCTGTGCAATGTTTCGCCATTGGTTAAGCCTTATTCCCCACGGAGACGGAGCCATCAACTCTGGGAAACCGAGCGTGTCAAAAAGCTCTCCTACCAGATTTCCCAGCGACATATTAGTTGGTAGGGCGGAACTCTTTCCTCGGACGATCCTTGTTTGGCGTAACAGGTCGCGGAGGAAAGGCTGAATGCATGCTTCGATCAGCGTGCCCATTAGCCTGAAGCATTCAAAGGCGAACTCATGTATTTCAAGGTCGGCCTTTTCTTGTTCTAGGTACATGCAACTCCAGTAGTGAGAAAGGCCAGCCGAAATATCAACTTCGGCGTCTGCGCAAGCATTCAATGACGCTCTTTCATCAGAAAGCTTGGCGCGCCTATAAAGTTGCAGCACAAAGTTAAAGCCAGATTCGATGGGCGGGTTCAGCTTTGTCTTGTAGATATTCACAACTTCAGGCGCTAATACATCGATCGCAAGCTCTTTGACGATATCGTGGTTTTCGAAATATGGGAGCAGTGTGTCGATGACAAATTGTTTGATTTCTTCAGGTTGAACACCCGCCTCAGTCATTGCCAGAAATGGATTCTGGCTAGATCCTGAGTCGATTATCCGAGTCTTGAAATTGCGCATTGCTAGATGAGTGGCCTAACAGTATAGATGGATGGCGGTAATAATCCGATAGTAGAGTTTTCTATCTAACTCCGCATCACCCTGTTTAGCTTTTCATGAAAAATTATTCAAAATCATAGTCTTACCGCTATTCGCTGGAGGTCAGCTGTATTCGCTTGACCTCCTCTTTCTGCTCCAGCATTACGCTTGGTACTCCGCGCGTAGGAGGGATGACACTTTTTTCATCCACCGTTTGCGATGGCTGTTCGCGCTAATGACTATCGAAAGCCTCGCCGCTGAAGCGCCTCCCACGGTGCGGTAGATTTTCCTGTGCCTTTGGGAGGGGCTTTCGGCTCTGGCATCCTGCTTCGCTCTACCTCCTGCATCCATGCAGTCGTAGTCGCGACTGGTAGCGGGTAAAGCGCCCCCGGATTTCATCCGGGCTACGAATTTTTTTCGCCCGCTGTAACGCCCGCATCCCTGCCTCGTCCATTGCTGCGAGGGCGCCAACCCGGCCCCGCATTCGAAACTGATGGAGAGATGCCATGAAACAACTCAATACCCTGACTGCCACCCTGGGCGCCGCACTGCTGACTTCCGTGGCCTTCACTACCCACGCCGCGAGCAACCCCTTCGCTGCGCAGGAACTGGCCAGCGGCTACAGCCTGGCCGCCGCCGAGAAGGCGCAGGAAGGTTCCTGCGGTGAAGGCAAATGCGGTGGCGAGATGAAAGGCGACGCAGAGGGCAAGTGCGGCGAGGGCAAGTGCGGCGGCGAAAAGAGCGAGTAAGGGCGAAGGGGAGGACGGATCATGCACCTCGCAAACCTCACCGGCGCCGGTCTCGGCCTGCGTCGCGGGCTGCTCACCGAGCTGATCGGTGATGGTGCCAGCGGCGCCGACTTTCTCGAGGTGGCGCCGGAGAACTGGATCGGTGTTGGTGGCCGGCTGGGCAAGCAGTTGCGCGCCCTGAGCGAACGCCGGCCGTTGCTGTGCCATGGTCTGTCCCTCAACCTCGGCGGCTTCGCGCCGCTGAACCTGGATCTGCTGCACGCCATCAAGGGCTTTCTCGACGCGCATGGTGTGCTGGCCTACAGCGAACACCTGTCGGCCTGCGCCGACGACGGCCAGCTGTATGACCTGATGCCGCTGCCGTTTTCCGAAGAGTCGGTGCTGCGCATCGCCGAGCGCGTGCGCATCGTGCAGGACGTGCTGGAGCGCCCGCTGATCATCGAGAACGTCTCGGCCTACGCACGCCTGCCCGGCGAGCTGGATGAGGCGGATTTCGTTCGCGCGGTGCTGGAACGTGCCGACTGCCAACTGCTGCTCGACGTCAACAACGTCTACGTCAACAGCCTGAACTTCGGCTTCGATGCCGAAGCCTACATTGCCGCGATGCCGAGTGAGCGCATCGCCTATTTGCACGTCGCCGGTCATTACGACCAGGCGGCTGACCTGAAGATCGACACCCACGGTGCGCCGGTGATCGATCCGGTGTGGGTACTGCTGAGCAGCGCCTACGCGCAGCATGGCGTAAGGCCGACGTTGCTGGAGCGCGACTTCAACTTCCCGCCGCTGACCGAGCTGTATGCCGAGCTGGCGCATATCCGCCGCCTGCAACAGGCCGTGCAACCACAGAGTAGGTACGGCACATGAGCAGCGTGCAATTGCAGCGCGATTTCGCCGCGCGTATTCGCCAGCCTGAGGCGCAGTCTTTGCTGCCGGGCATCACGGTCGAGCGCATGGCGGTCTACGAGGAACTGTTTTTCAACAACGTCGCCAGCCTGGTTGGCGGTGCCTTTCCGGTGCTGCGCGGGGTTCTCGGAGCCGAGCGCTGGCAGCGGCTGCTGCGCGCGTTCTTCGCCGAGCACCGGGCGAGCACGCCGTACTTTCTCGAGATCAGTCAGGAGTTCATTGCCTGGCTGCAGCAGGGCTATCGCGCCGAGCCTGACGACCCTGGGTTCATGCTGGAGCTGGCGCACTACGAATGGGTCGAGCTGGCGCTGGATGTCAGCGATGCGCAGTTGCCCGAGCGCGGCTGGTCGCCATTGGCCTGGCCGCTGGCTTATCGCTGGCCGGTGCAGAGGATCGGTGCTGATCACTGCCCCACGCAGCCGCCAGCAGAGCCGACCTGCCTGCTGGTCTGGCGTGATCGCCAGGATAAGGTGCGCTTCATGCAACTGGCGCCGTTCGCCTATCAACTGGCGTTGCGGCTGCAGGCCGGCGAGCCACCTGTGCAGGCGCAGCTGGAGTTGGCCACGGCCCATGGCCTGGCCGCGGATCGCGCCTATTTCGACAATGCCCGCGCGCTGCTGGATGACTGGCAGGCGCGCGATATCTGGTTTCCCCATTCCGAGGACTGACCACCATGATCGCTTTGCTCAATCGCTTCCAGGACGCGCTGGAGGCTTCCCGGCGCCTGGATTTTCTCGGCCCGCTGTTGCTGCGCCTGTACTTGGTGCCGGTGTTCTGGATGGCCGGCACGCGCAAACTCGCCGATATCGACGCCACCGCTGCCTGGTTCGGTAACCCCGACTGGGGTCTGGGCCTGCCGTTTCCCGAACTGCTGGCCTGGGCAGCGGCGCTGACCGAGGCTGGTGGCGCCATCCTGCTGCTGTTCGGCCTGGCGGTGCGCTGGGTGAGCATTCCACTGATCGTCACCATGCTGGTGGCGATCTTCGCTGTGCATTGGCCCTATGGCTGGCAGGCGATTGCCGACCCGTCCGCACCCCTCGCCAACGAGCGCGTGCTGGCGGCGGCGGAGAAACTCGAGCGGGCGCGAGCGATTCTGCGTGAGCACGGCAATTACGACTGGTTGACCGGCAGCGGCAAGTTCGTGGTGCTGAACAATGGCATCGAGTTCGCCGCCACCTACCTGGTGATGCTGGTGGCGTTGTTCTTCAGCGGGGCAGGGCGCTGGTTGAGCATGGATTACTGGCTGGCACGGCGTTTCAGAATTTCCCGCTAACCCAGCGGATTGTCCCGGCGCCGGCTCTCGCGAAACTCGCCCGGCGTCTGCCCGGTCCAGCCCTTGAAGCTGCGGTGGAACGAGCGTGATTCGGTGAAGCCCAGGTAGCAGGCGATGTCCTGGATCGCCAGGTCGCTGCGCAGCAGGTAATGCTCGGCCAGTTCCTGGCGCAGCTCGTCGAGAATCTGCTGGTAGCTGGTGCCGGCCTGCTGCAGATGGCGCTGCAGGGTGCGCACGGTCATGTCGAACTTTTCCGCCACCCGTTCCTTGCGCGGCAGGCCGTCCTTGAGCAGCAGGCGCAGGGCGTTCTTCACCCGCCGCGGCAGCGGCTCGTCGTCATCCAGCCCGGCCATCATGGTCAGGGCATGTTCTTCCAGGGTGCGCAGCAGGTTGGCGTCGGCCTGGCGCAGCGGCACGCCGAGGTAGTCCAGCGGCACCAGCAGGGCGTTGCAGGGCTGTTCGAACCGTACCGGGCAGCCGAACAGAGCCTGGTATTCGGCCAGTTCGGTGGCGGCCGGTTGCGCGTGCTCGAACCAGACCTCACGTGGCGAATGCTCGGAGTCAGCGATCCAGCGGGCGTACAGCAGCCAGGAGGCGAGCACGTTCTCCACCATGTGCCGGCGCACGTCCGGCGCCTGATGGCGGCAGCTCCAGATCAGCCGCACGTGATCCTCGGCCGCCTCGATACGGCTGGTGCCCATGTCGCCCACCAGTTTCTCGTAGGGCACGATGCGGCCCATGGCTTCGCCCAGGGTGGCGCAATTCATGGCGATGTAGCCAAGCACGCTCCACGAGCCGGGCTGGACGAAACGCGCCGAGTGCAGGCCGAACAAGGGATCGCCGGACACCTCCAGCAGATGCGCCAGCAGACGTTCGTGCACCTCGCTGGGAATCCGCTTGCCGTTGTCGGCCAGGTCCTGCGCCTGGATACCGGCTGCCGCGAGCGCGCGGTCGATATCCAGGCCGAGCTGTTCGGCCTGGCGCAGGTACTTGAGCAGAGCGGGAACCGAGGTATAGCCGAGGTTTTCCATGGATTCTTCTTGTTCTGGGGTGCCTGTCTTGATTGGCGATAGCGCCTGTCCCGATTCGACAGTGACGGAAATCGGCGGCTGGCTAGTATAGGCAGCCATAAGTGCTGATCGGAATGGGGGATGCGATGCGACGCTGGAACGGATGGGGTGACGAGGCGACCGAAGTGGAATTGCCGGCCCATGGCGAGGCCTTTCTCGCCGAACTGGTCGGGCCGGGTCAGCGTCTGGCCGATGCCAGCCTGCAGGAAGTGCTGGCGCGCGTGCCGGCGTCGCGCCTGGCGCCGCATCCACTGATCTGTCAGGACGCCGAGGTGCGCGTGCGCCATGCCCGTGGCCAGAGCCTGCCGGACTGGCTGGCCATGCGCTCCGGCGAGTTCGGCCTGTTTCCTGATGGCGTCGCCTGCCCGGAAAGCGCCGAGCAGATCCGCGAGCTGCTGGCCTGGGCGCAAAAGCATGACGTGACCCTGATCCCCTACGGCGGCGGTACTTCGGTGGCCGGCCACATCAACCCGCAGGCCGGCCAACGTCCGGTGTTGACCCTATCGCTGGAGCGCATGACGCGCCTGCTGGATATCGACGAGGACAGCCTGATCGCCACCTTTGGCCCCGGCGCCAATGGCCCGCAGGTGGAAAGCCAACTGCGCGCACGCGGCTATACGCTTGGCCATTTTCCGCAGTCCTGGGAGCTGTCGACCCTCGGCGGCTGGGTCGCCAGTCGCTCCAGCGGCCAGCAGTCGCTGCGCTACGGGCGGATCGAGCAACTGTTCGCTGGCGGCAAGCTGGAAACCTTCGCCGGCACCCTGGATATTCCCACCTTCCCAGCGTCGGCCGCCGGTCCCGATCTGCGCGAGCTGGTGCTGGGTTCGGAAGGGCGCTTCGGGGTGATCTCCGAAGTACGCGTGCGTATCAGTCGTCTGGCCGAGCAGGAGCGCTTCTACGCGGTCTTCTTGCCCAACTGGCAGCAGGCGCTGAGCGCCATTCGCAGCCTGGCCCAGGCACGCGTGCCGCTGTCCATGCTGCGCCTGTCCAACGCCATCGAAACCCGTACCCAGCTGGCCCTGGCCGGTCATCCGCAGCAGATCGCCCTGCTGGAGAAGTACCTGGCGCTGCGCGGCGCCCGTGACGAGAAATGCATGCTGACCTTCGGCGTCACCGGCAGCCGGGTGCAGAACGCCGCCTCGCTGAAACAGGCGCGGCGCCTGCTGAAAGGCTTTGGCGGCGTATTCACCGGCACCCTGCTGGGCAAGAAGTGGGAGCACAACCGCTTTCGCTTCCCTTACCTGCGTCATGGCCTGTGGGAGCGCGGCTACCTGGTGGACACCCTGGAAACTGCCACCGACTGGTCCAACGTCGACAACCTGTTGAACAAGGTCGAGGCCAGCCTGCGTGACGAACTGGTCGGCGAGGGCGAGCGGGTGCACGTCTTCACCCACCTGTCGCACGTCTATGGCGAAGGTTCGAGCATCTACACCACCTACGTGTTCCGCCCCGGCGCCGACTACGCCGAGGCCATGGCGCGCTGGCAGCGCTTGAAAGCGGCGGCCAGCCGCACCATCGCCGAGAATCGCGGCACCATCAGCCACCAGCACGGCGTCGGTCGTGACCACGCACCTTATCTGGCAGCAGAGAAAGGCGAGCTGGGCATGGCCACGCTGCGCAGCCTGGCCACGCATTTCGACCCCGACCAGCGCCTGGCGCCTGGCGTGTTGCTGCAGGACTGAGCATGGAACCCTGGAACGCCACCTGGCGCACGCGCGCGCTGCCTGAACTGGCCGCGCGCGACTGGGATCTGCTGGTCATCGGCGGCGGCATCTGCGGCGCCGGCATCCTCCGTGAGGCGGCGCGGCGTGGTTGGCGCTGCCTACTGCTGGAGCAACGCGATTTCGCCTGGGGCACCTCCAGCCGCTCGTCGAAGATGGTGCACGGTGGCCTCCGTTACGTTGCCAAGGGCCAACTGGGGCTGACCCGCGACTCGGTGCGTGAGCGCCAGCGCCTGCTCGGTGAGGCGCCGGGGTTGGTGGAGCCGCTGAGCTTCGTCATGCCGCACTACCGCGGCGGTTTCCCTGGGCCGAAGGTCTTCGGCGGCTTGCTCAGCCTGTACGACGCCCTAGCCGGCAAGCGCAACCATCTGTTCTACCCGCTGCAGCAGCTGCGTTACCTGGCGCCGGGCATTCGCGAAGATGGCCTGCTCGGTGGCACGCGCTTCTTCGACGCGGTGACCGACGACGCGCGCCTGGTGCAGCGCGTGCTGGGCGAGGCGCGCGCCGAAGGTGCAGAGGCGCTCAATGGCATGCGTGTGGTCGAGTTGTTGCGTGAGTCAGGGCAAGTTGTCGGTGTACTCGCCGAGGATATCGAGACGGGCAACCAGTATCGCCTGCGCAGCCGCGCCGTGGCCCAGGCCACCGGCGCCTGGGCCGATCGCCTGCGCCAGCCCGGCAATGGCCGCATTCGTCCGCTGCGTGGCAGCCACCTGCTGCTGCCGAGCTGGCGACTGCCGGTGGCGCATGCCTTTAGCTTCATGCACGCGGCCGATGGGCGGCCGGTGTTCGTCTTCCCCTGGGAGGGCGCGACGGTGATCGGCACCACCGATCTGGATCATGCGGGTGATCTGAACGCCGAGGCGGCGATCAGTAACGAGGAGGTCGACTACCTGCTGGCCGCCTGTGCTCAGCAGTTCCCGACTGCGCAGGTGAGCCGCGCCGATGTGCTGTCGACCTGGGCGGGCGTGCGTCCGGTGGTGAGCGATGGTGGCAGCGCACTTAAACCCTCCGACGAGAAGCGCGAGCATGCGCTATGGATCGAGCCGGGCAGCGTGACCCTGGCTGGCGGCAAGCTGACCACCTTCCGCCTGCTGGCGCTTGAGGTGCTGAGTGCCTGCGCGGGTTTCGTTGGCAAGCCAGTGGATGATCAAGGCGGTGCGGTCTTCGCTGCGAATACGCCGACACCGATGCCGACCTTGAGCCCGGCGCAGCAACGCCGTCTGGCCGGGCGCCATGGTCGTCAGTTGGGTGAGGTACTGCGCTTGATCGACGAAATCGGCGCTGATTGCGTTGCCGGTACCGATACCTTGTGGGCCGAATTGGTCTGGGCTGCCGAAGGCGAGCTGGTGTTGCACCTGGACGACCTGCTGCTACGCCGCACGCGCCTGGGCCTGCTGCTGGCAGGCGGCGGCCGCGCCGAACTGCCACGTATCCGCGCAGTGTGCCAACCAAGACTGGGCTGGA
>Ga0228674_1002192_pt1 | contig 10957 bp, 3 predicted proteins | sample 1D_rmetaG_FD_189054 | JGI IMG/M metagenome (GOLD analysis project Ga0228674, IMG submission 189054) | Seawater microbial communities from Monterey Bay, California, United States - 1D_r | ecosystem: Environmental > Aquatic > Marine > Coastal | place: USA: California | collected 2016-09-26
ACCCATCAGCACCACCACCGCCGCCAAACCCATCTCCACCACCATCTCCGCGCCCGCCTCCGTTTGGGCAGAGCGATGGTTGCTCCTTACTAGACACCTGGGCCACGGTAAAGTATTTGGACGCCAGCGTGGCTCTTCTTGGCAGAGGTCATCACTCTACAGCAGACTCCTCCAGTCCAATACCTTTGCCACCACCGTCGCCTCCGCCGCCATCTCCGCCTCCTGCTCCGCCACCATCGCCCCCTCCACCAAAGCTACCGCCTTACGACACTGGGTTCAACAACAGAGCCAACGCGTTTGCGTCTTTGTTTGACAGGTCGCCCCCGTCACCACCACGGCGCTTTCCGGTAGAGCGTCGTGACGTGGAGGTCGGCGTGGAATACGCACTGCCCAAAGCGACAAACCTTGACGTTGGATCCAGACTTGTAGACGATTTCTCCTGCCAACGCACACTGGACTGTGCATATCGTTCGCTCCCACTGCTCAAAAACATGCAGCTGCAGTACAAAACACACAGCGTGTTGTATCCAAACGTTGGGTTCTTCACGTCAGAGCAAGGCGCCCTCATTTTGAATGCCCAGGAATTGAGGACTGGAGACGTCACTCAAACGGAGCTGGAACGGAAATGCGCCTGCGCCTGCGCTTCGCAGTATGCGCCCGGTGCCCCGGCGGAACAGGTGAACGCTCCAGCTCCGTTGGCTGGCTTTGCGACTATGAACGCACGCTCGTCGCGACCAGGAAGCTGTTTTTGCATCAAAGGGGCGACGATGGACGGTCGAGTTTGGAACTCCGACCAGAACGCGCGCTTTTTAGGCACGTCTTGCTTGCAGGACTGTGGCATCGAATACTTTGAGTACCTTTCCGAGCCACGCATGTACAACCCACCCCTTCCGCCATCGCCTTCTCCTCCAAACGGACTGCTCCAAACCAGCTTCATAGGTGGCGATTGGAGGGCATTCTTACAACCCACCCAACGCGAGCAGGCTCTTCAATCGGCAGAGGGAGCGGTCGACGCATTGCAGAATGCTCTATTGGACAATTTTGTGCATGCAGGCGTTGTCTCGCCATCGCCTCCTCCGCCGTCGTACCCGCCTCTCTCGCCGCCATCGCCGCCGGTGTCGCCTCCGCTGCAACCTCCAATGTCACCACCTTTGCCTTCTCCTCCGCCACCATTGGCAGCCCCACCTTCGCCGTCTCCGATTCCGTACTTGCCACCCCTTCCAACGCCGCGCATGCCATTGACCATGACCTACAAGGAGCGTCGTCTGTACGAGAACAGCCCATTGGACGAAGGCGAGATGAGCATTGTTTCACAGGAAATGTACGATTTTAGTCGCTCGCCATGGAAAGCCTGTCTAGACAACAATCCGGGTACGTTGTGCGGCATATACAACGGCGAGTTGGCAGACGACACCATCGAATTCTTTGGGAATGCCTCTTGCGTGCCGTTTGCAACCCAACGAGTCAACAATACCAACCTCACGTGTACGGAGCAAGAGAAACGGTACCGGCCACCAAGCATAGACATTCGCATCGACCCGTTCGAAGACGTGACGTTCCTAGCTGGCATACGCATTCACCAGCTGCACGTGTCCGACGACGTCACGGACGACTTGCTGAGCAACGTCAAGCTTACTTCGTTTGCACCACGAAAGCTGCTATGGACGACAGTGCGGGGTGCATTAGAAGACCCCTTCAAGCCATCAATCCCTTCGAACGCACCATTCAACGAGACGGCGGGTAGCGGATACCGGCTGACATTGCACGACGCACAAACGGACGCGCTCGTGCGCACTTGCACGAGTTACTCGTTCGATGCAACCCTTGGGACGTTGGACCATCCATGCGTCGGTGCGTTGCCGATCGTGGTTCGTTTGCAACTGCCAGGCGACGACAGACTGATGAGACTTGGCGACATCATGCCAATGTTTGCATGCGCAACGCCACCCGCCGCTCCTCCTTCTGTTCCTCCGCAGCCCATACCACTGTCTCCTCCTCCCAATCCACCGCCATGGGGTCCGGAAGAAGCCCCGAGGCCACCGCCTCTTCTGCCGCGCCTCGACTCCCCTCCGCAAACGCCTCCCACTGCACCCCCATCACCCCCGCCTTGGTATACGGAGCGCAACACTCGCCGTCGTTTGTACGCGCGCTCGTCCTCTTCGTTCGAAGCAAACACGGTTTCCGCAAATGACGAGGCATCTCGATTGGCCGACCGTCTCGAATCGACCGAGTCTCCGCCACCGCCGCCCGAATCCAAGTTGCTCGCCGATGTGGACGCGTGTTTGCCAACGTGTCTCGCCGTGGCGCAACGCTACGACGAACGATCGTTGCTGCCGATTGGGGAGAAGCTGCCACCTTGGCAGCACGGACACTCGAGCTGCGAGGCCTTTGTGGCACACTCTTGCAGGATGTCCGATGCGCAGGACGTGCTCAACTGGCAGATCAATCAGAATGCGCCTCGACCACCGCCTTCGCTGCCACCGGCACCTGGCGTGGTCAATCCAGCGCCGCCGCCTCCGCTTGCTCCTGGATCGGACATTGACATCACACTCGTGGTCGCAATGCGAGAGATGGGAGTCGGTGCTTTGAAGCCGTTTTGCACACAGCCGACGCCACCGATCCTGTCCTCTCCTCTGTCCTCCATTCGACCAGGATCGTCCATGGAGCGAGCCATGTGCCATGCGTTGGTGGACACGCTGTTCCAACGTCAGCCGCTGCTCAACTCGCGTGCGCTGATTGAAATCAACACGCCCGCCTGTCCTCCGACATGCGCCGACGTGCCCCACATACGGCACGGCGTGTCGGCCGTCCGGTGCGATACATGGGTGCAAGCGTACATGAATTCTGCGTGCATCGTCGAGTACGTGATGCGGCGGTACGACAAGTACGGCTCGATCGAAGACGAGCACACGCTCTCGCGCAACATACGCGGCCAGCTGCTCAACGATCAAGTCTTGCACAAGGTGCTGTTCGAACCAATACTGCACGATGCGTGCGACACCGAGGTGCAACGATACATCGTACCGGCCGGTTCGAGAGGATGTTTCTACTGGGATCCAACCCAGCCGTTGCTCAGCCCGGCCGAGTCGGAGCTCATCTTGCAGGGTTCGTTGAACGGCATGTCTCCGCAAGCGCAACGCACGGCCGCCGGGTTGGGCAAGTTTGGAAACGTCGGCGGCGATGCGCACATCAGCGTTGATCCCACACTCCCCTCCGATCCAAAGGAGTGCATCGAGTACTGTCATGCAAACACCTGGTGCACCGCGTTCGAGTACTCGACGAGCACGCAAAAGTGCTACTTTTTCAAATCGGATTTTTCCATCTACCAGATTGGCCGTCCCGACATTCAGCTGTCAGGAGCGCGCTGCCACATTGGACTCGAACGTGCTCGCATCGACGAAGACCTCGCAAAACGCATCGCCGATCAACGATATGGCACATGTGAGTCCACCAACCGGACCTTGTCTGAGTTGCATGCCAATGCGATGGCATTCGAAAAAGCAACAAAGAATCACCATTTGAAAAACGAAGCCATGGAGTTGCTACGCTCGTTTTGCCGTGGGGGTTGTCCTTGGACGTGCGCTCAATTTCATGAAGACGTCGACCGCCCATGGGGATCGCCGTGTATCACCTTTCTCCCGCAACACTGTGGCAACACGTTGACTCAAAAGCATCTGTTGTCAATATGCAACGATGCGATACACAGCACAAGTTCAGGCCCGCCATCTCCTCCAAACTCGCCGCCCCCTTGGACGATCCAGGCATTCACTCCTCCAATCCCTCCTCCTCCTCCTTCGGGTCTGACAAGTAGCGTATCACCATCATCACCATCACCGCCACCACCTTCTCCACCACTGCCTTCGCCCCCTCCGCCGAGTCCAAGTCCGTGCCCTCCGCCACCGCTTCCCCCACCGCTCCCTTTGCATCCACCAAGTCCACCAATACCTCCCGGTGCACCGCCCTTTGTTCCGGATCCCTTCACGCGTCGTTGCACTTTCAAGCCAGACTGGCAAATGCCGACGTTTACACTAGAACTTAAGGCTCCGGCGACGGACGTGGTACTGTGGGAAAATCACAACCCGTCGCTGTCGCAGTGCAATGGAGTCAAGTACAGGCCGATGCGCAACAAATGGATCGATTCAATCTCGTTTGTGGCCGTGGATACGAATGTCGTGGACGACCAAGACATCAGCATCGAGATGGCGTTGCTCAATCGCAATCGCGACATCAGCAGATACGGACGTCAAAACTACCCGCTCTCCTTCTTCACGCCAAACAACGTCCCTGCCAATTGTCTATGTCTGTCCATGTGTCGGGATCCGACCAAAGGGGCAAGTCATCCCATCAAGCTGCGAACCGCCGACGACCAGACCTTTGAGTACAGTGGCTGGGTCTTCGCATCTCCCAACACGTCGCGGTCGATCGACATGCTCGCATCGTGCGATTGCGACAAGATGTCGCTGACGAATGACGGGCGTGGCGGTACAATCAACATCATCAGTCGACCACTCTCGTTGCAGGAGGAAGCCGCGTTGAGTCATCAGAAACCGTATGAACCGTATGGAACGTGTCCACTCGATCCATCTCAAGGGTTTGAACACGACACTAGTCTTTCTTGGTCTCCAATCGAACCAGATGGAAGACCTTCTACACGACTGTATGGCAAAAGCACCATGTATCTTCGGAAAGATCATGTCACTTTCCAAGACGGAATCAAGGAGCGCACACCCTTTTCGCTACTTGCACCAGCCAATACTCCTTCTCCACCGGCTTCTCCTCCAACATACACCATGTTTGATCAGCTCCACACATCCATTAAGCGCATCTTTGTCTCAAATGCACTTGGAGAACAATTTCCGGTCGAGCAAGCGCAGACGCGAATTTACGGCGAGGCTCGGCGCGTGCTGGTGGCAAACAATACGTATGCCAGCTTAGGCACAGGGAGCTGCACGCGAGCCGTATTGGAAAGGACGTCACTCTCCTCCAACGCGCATCCCACGTTTGGAGGCGATCCAATCGCCTTGCAACCGTATCTTTCTCGGAGCGATCCGCGGTCCGTCCACACCGTGGCCGCTTGTGCACAAGAGTGCGACCACAGCGACCGCTGCGCGTACTTTTCGATGTCTACTTCGGAACAAGGGGTTTATTGTACCACTTACGCCGCAATACAGTGCGATCCACATCACATAAACGACGCCCCGCAGGAAATCGAACAGTGCATGCGGCACGGCGTGTGGACGGCGGCGTCTCATGCGGTCCCGTGCGTGTACGCCAGGGTGGTCGTCGATCAGCCATCCGTGCTACGGGGCTTGGTGGTTTCAGAGCCCACAACCAGTCCGTCGGTGGAGCGCGTTGTGACGGAGACGACCTTGTCTTCGATTGCTTGCGACAATGCGTCGCCGCTGATAACCTGCATCCAACCCGTCGACATGTCGTCTATTGGCTGCCCCGAGTCGTGCAAACGCGCCGAGCGCTTTCCCGGAGCATTTGCACAACGCGCCATCATGTCCTTCTTTCCACCAACGTATCGCTCCGCTGCCGATCAGGGCGCGCTTTCGTTTTCGAGCGTCCTAGGAAGAGGCTACTGTGTGTGCCTTCCGGTCTATCCCTTTGATTTGAACAGCATCGACCACGGAGAGGCACCGGTTGCAATCATGGACGCCGAGCACTTTTCGACGAGACTCAACACGATCACTTACCGGCGACGGATGGCCGAAGAATGGGTCGAATCCAAAGTAGGCACGGGTCTGATGTCTGCAGGCTCGTTGTCGTTGGCGTGCGAAGATGACGTCGCCTTGTGGAAGTTGAAACTGGCCAGCACGGCCATGTGCTCGGTGCTCGAGCCAACATTGGCAGCCGAAGGCGATATGGCGGACGAAATGACGCACGCGCGAGCGGTGATGTTTGCCGAGACGACCAGGGCATGGATTGCAGCCGGGTCTACCGAGCGTTGTTGCGCGTCTTGTGCGCATACCGGATTCCACGAGTCCTTGGGCTGTTCACGCATGTTCGAGACGATGGCGTTCGAGACCGATCGAACCCAACAGCGCGTTCGCCACTTGCGGCGCAACTTGGAAGCGGTCCGCGCCGAGAGCGAGCGCGGCAAGTTTGGATTCTTTCCGCCGTTCCGTCGTCACGACAGCGACCGCCCCGCGTCCGAGCACCCTTACACCCAAGAGGAGATCTCGGAGATGCTTGGTGCGCACCTGGACAAGGTCTGTTGCATTCAGCCGCTCACCGCCGATGCGCGTCTTCGCATCCATAACCAGTCGGAGCACTGCGACCGTTCGCACTGCTTTGAAGACATGAAGCGGCGGGCGGTGGCGCGTCAGGGGAGGCGGCTGCGATACGAGACCAGGAATCACCCTCCGAAGCCGGTGGAGGAGCGCAGCTTCTCGTACGGGCGACGGGTGCAGGAGGTCTTTGAAGACGACAAAGCCTCCAAAGAGGCCAAAGAGTCCAAGGAAAAGCAATACGCTCTGACCGCCGCGCAACAGGTCGCAATCGATCTTATGAACGATCACGCACACCCAATCGAGGGCTGCAACCACGTGCTGTCGAGTGGCAGCGTGGGCGACAAGGCGATGGACAGTTTCAGCCGCGCGGAGTGCGCATTGAAGGGCGTTGTGCACCGGGTGTCCGAGTATCACAATGTGGACGCCCAAAAGATCATGAGCGCGCTGGACGTCATGGGAAGGAACACCGCGGAGATCATGGCGAGTTTTGCGTCGATGATGGACGACGAGGACGCACCGACAGCCTCGACCACTCGACACGAGAGCCACTACTCGGCAACCGATGCACGAAAGCAGAGCGACGCGATGCGGCTGCGCGAGGAGCGCATCAAGTCGCGCATGCACGAGGTCTTTGGGCGCTCAATGGAGGAGGAGGAGGACGACGAGAGCAACGAGCACGACATCGACGCGTCCGAGCCGTCGGAGATGAACACAACCGTGATGCGCGGCGAGGTGGCTGAGGAACGCATTTTGATGGCCAGCGACACGATGCACGTCGCGAGCGATTGGACGAGCCAAGCGAACGACTTTGCCGTGGAGGCGCAACGGTCCAATCGCATGTCGCTGATGAACCAAGCGGAGCGAGCGCGAGGCGACAACGAGCTCTACAATCAGGCGTCGGAGATGTCGCGTTCTCGAACCACCAGCGAAGCCGCGTCGGAGGCGATGCACCGAATGGAAGTCATGACGTCGATGATCGTCAACGCTGACGGCTCCGTGGTTGGCAGGATGCGTTCCGCAGCGCAGAGTGCATTCGACTTGACCGAGTCTCCGAGCAACGTGTTCTCGGTCGTGCGCGATGCGGTCGCCACGTCTCGTCAGCAAGGCGACAACCCCTTCTCTCCCGGCAGCAAGTTTGGTCGCAGCGTCGTGGAAGGCACGCAAGTGCACGCGGTGCAACCGGCCGACATGAGCGCTTACGACCAAGAGTTGATGCGGACGCGCGCACGTCGGTTGCAACGGTTCGTAGACGTTCAGCTGCCGACCGATTCGTACGAACGTCATCACAACGTGACCGAGACTCGGCGCATGCAGCTGCAAGCTGCGCTCGACGAGCTGCTCGAGGAGATCGACTCCCAAAACTTTACCTTGCACGGTCGCAAGTTGGTTCGCCAGCCCCATGTGCAGGCCAACGCCACGGTGCGCCATTTGGCAGAACGGCTCACACGACTGGAGAACAGGACTCGTCACAAGGAACGAATCATGCGCTGGCTGCACACGGACCTGGACGTGGGACCGATGCACAAATACTTGATGCAGAGGGTCGATTGGAAGGCGCTGTTCCACGGCATGATTGCCATCGCCGAGGAGGAGACGCGACGCATGCACTGGTGGTCGCACGGAGCGACCGGGGAACCACCCGAAGGTAGGGTGTCGTCCTTCGCCAATCCGTATCTGTCGCCGTCTCATCTCGGAAGGCATTTGCGATCGCTCGGCCACACGATTCGAGTGGGCAAGCGCCCCGAGTGGGAATCTTCGGGGCGCATGTCGCGGGTCATGCACGAGCAGATCGAGAGCGAGACACACGAGCGCGGACGTCATCTGTCAGAGATTGGCGCAAACGTGGTCGTGCACCCAGAAGGGCTCACGCCCGAGGAAGTGCGTCAGCAGGAGGAGAATTTTTTCCGGCGCCATCGGATGCACCGGTCGCGTTCGTCCAGACCCGGCAGACGCCTCAAAATGTTCGACACGCTCATGGACGGCAAACATCGAAGTGGCCCCTCGAGGCGCGTGTTGGAGCAGGCCTTCGACACGTTTGGACAGGGCATCTTTGGAAACCGCCTTGGCGTACCACTGAGCCAAGGCGCCGACGACGGCATCGTAGAGCTGATCGAAGGAGGCATTTCGTACATGGTGTACAACGTCTTTCTGTGCTACTTCAAGAAGCCCAACAAACGTCCGGCGAAGCAAGCCCGTACGCCTGGCGATGGCCAGAACATTCAGCTGCATCGCTCTCAGCACATGTGCTTTCCGGCGATTCCGGCGTCGATCCCTCGCATTCCCAACTTTTACAAGCTGACGGGTGTCAACGTGACGTCGCTCGAGAACTCGACGTTGGAAGACTACTGCGGTTCGCTGATCGTAGCTCAGGGTTGGATCGACGCAGCCGACGGACTGAGCGACACCCTTGGATTTTCGGGAGCAGCCAAACTGGCGATGCGTCGGATGGTACAACATCCGGCAGGGTTCGTTTCGACGGTCTCCAACTTGGAAAAAGCAATTACGACCAGCGACACGGTGGCGCGCAGCGCGCATGTGGCGTGCACTCTGATACGCATGAACTCCTTCTTGTGGATGGTGATGCTGCTATTGCTCATGGCGATCCTCTACTTATCGTGCTGCTGGCCTTGCGTCAACATCATATCGATGACGATGCGGCTATGCTGTTGCTGCTGCTTTCCGGGAACGTGGCAACGCCGTCGCGCGTTGCGGATGCGACGAGAGGCTCCGACTGAGGACAGGTAGGATGGGACGGTCGAAAAAAACGGAGAGTTGTGAGCGGTTCTGTGCATGGATAGGTGTGTATGCTTGGATGCGTATGTTTGGGTGTGGCCGTGTCACTAGTTGTGCGGAACAGTGACGACGGATGAATGTCCCATGGAACGGTCGTTTAGACGCGTCGTCTGTATGTATATAAGAAACAGTACAATCTACTTGTTCCATCAACGACTGTACATCTGAAGAACGGAGTCGCGGTATGCAAACACCAACAATCGCCGCGTTCGATTTGTTGGGCTTGCCTCGCGAGCTTCAATCGCGAGTGCGCTTAAATATGCCACTGCTGTCCCAAAAGTTGTTGTCGTTTGCGTCGCGCTCCGCCTCTCCGGAAGCCTACTACGACATGGCGGTCGAATTGGAAGAATACTACGAGGGTGTCATCAAGCAGGCTGCCCACTGGATGAGCGACCGACAGTTTCACAAGTTGCTCGAAGATACCTACAATGACATGGCGTCAACCGATGTCTTCCCAGACGGAGATTTCGGCACTGCGGTACGACGCGTTCGTGACACGATCGCGTTTCTGCACGATGTATACTTGCACAGGGTCCTGAGCGACACACAGGTCCGGTTCTCGTCGCCATACGCGGCAGACTATCGATCGCTCCTGATCACTCGGCTCTTTCAGGCAGAGATGTTCCGTTTCGTTGTCTCCGTTCAGGCAATCGTCGTTGCAAACTGCGCCGTCAGCGACGTGTACTTCGACGGCGATTGCGATTCCGACTTTGCAGTTATCGGTGTTGGTTTCAGCACCGAGATGCTGAGCGATGGCTTCGATTACACTGGCATGGACCTAGCATGGAACGCCCAAAATGCCTACACAGATGATCACTTTGTGTGTTGGCTATTGGACGAGTTCAAAGGGTCGCTGTTTGAATTCCTGGGGTGGGCAACCTACTCTCGATCCAATCGCGTCGTGAATAAACTCTATGAAATGGCGTCCTCGATCTACGATAAACTGCGGCTAAACGACAAGAAGGACGAGTCTTTGATCCCCAAAACACCCGAAGAATTTGATGCGCTCAAGTCATCCGGACGGCTTCCGTTGATTTATCAGCCGCACTCGGTGGCATGCACGTTGATTCTCCTGGCGATACGCGAGTTCAATCAATCGCTCTTACAGTTGCTCTCTCCAAGCGTGGTGGTCGTGACCGCCGAGACCCAGATGGATTTGAGCATTTCTCACGTCTCCATGGAGGACCGTCTCAAGCATTTTGACGCCGTCAAAAAGCTCCAGTTTTTGAAGCGGCGTCGGTTGCATGTGTGACAAACGCCAGTATACACATGCAATCGAATCGGCGCACGGGGCAATGTGCTCACTTTCGTATCATATAAACGAGCACGTGTCGGATTCGAGAAGCCGTGTTTCGAGCACGAAGCAAAACGACATGTCGTCTCGAACCCCGCGGCACGTCCGTGTGTTTTCTTGAAACATGGGAATATGCCTGTACTGACGACACCAAAGCGGATTCTGGCGCTACACTGTTTTCGAGACGGGTCGAGGGGGGGCCCTCGAATGTGCAAAGCTGCGCAAACTCTTCGTCAAAATGCGGAGATCGAATCTGAATTTACATATGTACACTTAGTGTATTTCGACGAGATACAATCTCCAGCTCTAATCATGATTGCAATCACTTTTGCAATCGCATAATTGGAGATGTGTATCTCCACACTTTTGACGAAGAGTTTGCGCAGCTTTGCACATTCGAGGGGCCCCCCTCGACCCGTCTCGAAAACAGTGTAGCGCCAGAATCCGCTTTGGTGTCGTCAGTACAGGCATATTCCCATGTTTCAAGAAAACACACGGGCGTGCCGCGGGGTTCGAGACGGCATGTCGTTTTGCTTCGTGCTCGAAACACGGCTTCTCGAATCGGCACGCAAGCTGATGTGCTCTCTTTCGTACCATATAAACGAACACATTTCGAGAGCATATATACGAGCAC
>Ga0228674_1002193_pt1 | contig 10950 bp, 14 predicted proteins | sample 1D_rmetaG_FD_189054 | JGI IMG/M metagenome (GOLD analysis project Ga0228674, IMG submission 189054) | Seawater microbial communities from Monterey Bay, California, United States - 1D_r | ecosystem: Environmental > Aquatic > Marine > Coastal | place: USA: California | collected 2016-09-26
TTCCACGACAGCACCCTGCGCAACATCGCCGAGCAGCGCCCGACCAGCCTGGACGAACTGGCCCGGGTCGGCGGCATCGGCGGCACCAAGCTCAGCCGCTACGGCCCGCGCCTGGTGGAGATCGTGCGCGAGGAAGGGTAATGGCGATCCCGTTTGTAGAGTCGAGCTTGCTCGACTGCCGTTGATTCCACGCCAGGAGCAGTCGAGCACGCTCGACGCTACAAATCCCACCCTGGTGCTGCTCCAACCTTGAACCGGCTGTTCAGCCGGAAGTGCATCCGCGCCCGCTTGCGGCTAAATTGACGTCCATGTCCCTGGCCTCGACCCTGCTCCGTGTCGTGCTCATGCTCAGCCTGTTGCTCAACGGGCTGAACGCGGCCATGGCCAGTGGTCACGAGGACATGGGCCGGATGGCCCATGCCGTGGCCGCCGCCGCCCAAGACGGCGAGGCCGACTGCCACCACCACGCCGGCATGCAGGCCGGGCAGGCTCCGCAGGCCAAGGCCCCCGCGCACGACGTCCATTGCCAGATCAAGGAGTGCGCGCGCAGCTGCGCGCAGCATCCGCTGCTGGTGGTGCAACCGTTGCCGTACCTGGCTGGCCCGGCATTGTCGCTGGCACCGCAACCGATGCCGGCCAATGGCCGACCGGCGCCGCCACTGCCGCCGATCTCGCGCCCTCCCATCGGCTGATTCCACGCGTACCGTGCGCGCTGCGCACCAGAGCCGGCTGTTTGCCGGCATCTATCCGTGTCTGGAGTCACCACCATGAATACCCGCATTCCCCCCGGCCCGGGCGCTGTGCCCATGCCGTCGCGCCGCCTGTTCGTGCAGGGCCTGGCCGCCGGTGGCGTCGTCGCTGGCATTGCCGCCGTCGGCGTGCCGCAGCGCGCGCTCGCCGCCGCCACGTCCACGCCGCGCCTGGCCGGCGCCCCCGCCGTGCTCAGCGCCCCCCGCGTCGAGCTGTCCATCGGCGAATCGCTGGCCAACTTCACCGGCCGCACCCGCCCGGCGATCACCGTCAACGGCTCGCTGCCGGCACCGATCCTGCGCTGGCGCGAAGGCCAGAGCGTGGACCTGTTCGTGCGCAACACGCTGCAGCGCCATCCGACCTCGATCCACTGGCACGGCATCCTGCTGCCGGCCAACATGGACGGCGTGCCCGGCCTGAGCTTCAACGGCATCGGCCCCGGCGAGACCTACCACTATCATTTCAACCTCAAGCAGTCGGGAACCTACTGGTACCACAGCCACTCGATGTTCCAGGAGCAGGCCGGTCTGTACGGCGCGCTGATCATCGACCCGGCCGAACCGGCGCCGTATCACCACGACCGCGAGCACGTGATCCTGCTGTCGGACTGGACCGACATGGACCCGGGTGCGCTGTTCCGGCGCATGAAGAAGCTCGCCGAGCACGACAACTACTACAAGCGCACGCTGCCGGACTTCCTGCGCGACGTGAAGCGCGATGGCTGGTCGGCCGCGCTGGCTGACCGGGGGATGTGGGGGCGGATGCGGATGACCCCGACCGACATCTCCGACATCAACGCGCACACCTACACCTACCTGATGAACGGTACCGCGCCGGCCGGCAACTGGACCGGGCTGTTCCGCAGCGGCGAGAAGGTGCTGCTGCGCTTCATCAACGGCGCCTCGATGACCTACTTCGACGTGCGCATCCCCGGCCTGAAGATGACCGTGGTCGCCGCCGACGGCCAGTACATCCATCCGGTCAGCATCGACGAGTTCCGCATCGCACCGGCCGAGACCTATGACGTGCTGGTGGAGCCCACTGGCCAGGATGCGTTCACCCTTTTCTGCCAGGACATGGGCCGCACCGGTTTTGCCGCCGGTACGCTGGCGGTGCGCCATGGCCTGCAGGCACCGATTCCGGCGCGTGACCCGCGCCCGTTGCTGACGATGTCCGACATGGGGCACGACATGGCAGGGCATGACATGGGCGGCCACGCTGGCCACGACATGGCCGCGATGAAAAGCATGGAAGGCGGCTGCGGTGCCAGCATGGGCCACGGCGCACATGGCGGTGGCAGCGATACCGCCAGCAAGGCGCCGAAGCACCCGGCCAGCGAGCGCAACAACCCGCTGGTGGACATGCAGAGCTCAGCCACCGAACCCAGACTGGACGACCCGGGCATCGGCCTGCGCGACAACGGTCGCCAGGTGCTGACCTACGGCGCGATGCGCAGCCTGTTCGAGGACCCGGATGGGCGTGAACCGGGCCGCGAGATCGAGCTGCACCTGACCGGCCACATGGAGAAATTCTCCTGGTCGTTCGATGGCATCCCGTTCGCCAGCGCCGAGCCGCTGCGGCTGAACTACGGCGAGCGCATGCGCATCGTGCTGGTCAACGACACCATGATGCAGCACCCGATCCACCTTCACGGGGTGTGGAGCGATCTGGAAAACGCACAGGGCCAATTCCAGGTGCGCAAGCATACCATCGACATGCCGCCGGGCACCCGCCGCAGCTATCGCGTGCGCGCCGACGCACTCGGTCGCTGGGCTTACCACTGCCACCTGCTGTACCACATGGAAGCAGGCATGATGCGCGAAGTGAGGATCGAAGAATGAGCCGCTCACTCCTTTCCCCGAGCCTGCTGGCGCTGGGCCTGGCGGCTGCGCTGCCGGTATTCGCGCAGTCGCATGCCGGGCATGACATGGCCGCGATGGACGCGCCTGCGAAAGCCACGAAGACGCCGGTCGAACCGGTCGATCATTCGAAGATGGATCACGGTGCGACGCAGCCGGCGACGATGGACCATTCCACGATGGACCATTCCACGATGGACCACGCCGCGATGGGCCACGGATCGCCTGCACCGACCGAGCCACGCGAGCCGATCCCGATCCCGACCGACGCCGACCGCACCGCCGCGTTCCCGCCGATCGCACATGGCGCGATGGAACATGCGCCGGAGATCAACAGCCTGCTGCTGATCGACCGCCTCGAACACTGGGACGGCAAGAGCAGCAACGGCCAGGCCTGGGAAGCGACCGGCTGGATCGGCGGCAACATCAACCGCCTGTGGCTGCGCACCGATGGCGAACGCAGCCGTGGCCGCACCGAGTCATCATCGCTGGAAGCGCTGTACGGCCGCAGCGTATCGCCGTGGTGGGATGTGCTGGTGGGCGTGCGCCAGGACTTCCGGCCGGCCGACTCGCGCACCTGGGCAGCACTCGGCATCCAGGGCCTGGCCCCGTACAAGTTCGAGAGCTCGGCCACGCTGTACATGGGCTCCGGCGGCCAGGTACTGGCCAAGGCCGAAGTCGAGTACGACGTGCTGCTGACCAACCGCCTGATCCTGCAGCCGTTGCTGGAAGCCACCGTGGCGGCCAAGGACGAACCGGAGTACGGCATCGGCCGCGGCCTGAACAAGGTGGAAGCCGGCCTGCGCCTGCGCTACGAGTTCAGCCGCCGCTTCGCGCCGTATATCGGCATCAGCCACGAACGCACGTTTGGCGACACCGCCGATTACGCCGGTGACCACGCGCGCGACACGCGCTGGGTGGCCGGCGTGCGCATGTGGTTCTGAGCAGCGGAGTGTGAGCAACCGCCAGCCCCGGCAGCCGCCGGGGCCGGCTACACTGCGCCACGTTCCAATGCAGGCCCCACCATGTCGTTGCAGATCCGCCGCGCCACCCTCGCCGATGTCGAAGCGCTGTCGGCCATCGCCATCGCCACCTACAACGAAACCTGGGGCGACTCGTATCCGCCGCAGGAACTGCGTGACTTCCTGCAGGCGCACTACAGCAGCGAACCGCAGCGCGCCGAGCTGTCCGACCCGCGCAGTGCGGTCTGGCTGCTGATGGATGGCGACAACGTGGTCGGCTACCTGGCCGCCGGTGCCAACACCCTGCCGCATGCCGACGCACGCGAGGGCGACATCGAACTGAAGCGTTTCTACGTCCTGGCTGCGTACCAGAACGGCGGCCATGGCGCGCGCCTGATGGACGCGTTCATGGCGTGGCTGGACCATCCCCAGCGCCGCACCCTGTGGGTGGGCGTGTGGGAAGAGAACTTCGGTGCGCAGCGCTTCTACGCACGCTATGGCTGCAGCAAGGTGGGCGAGTATGAATTCATCGTCGGCGACACCCACGACCGCGAGTTCATCCTGCGTCGGCCGTGATCACGGCCCTGTAGCGTCGAGCTTGCTCGACTGCTGTCGGAACAGCCAGTCGAGCAAGCTCGACTCTACGAAGAGCGAACCGCTCAGAAATCGAACAGTTCGGACAGGAAGCTGTCCTTCTTCTTTTTCTTGTAGCCGTGCCCATGCTGCTGGCCACGGTTGTCTTCGTAGCGCTGGCCGAGATGGCGGGTGTCACGGTGCATCACCGGCGGCGGCGTGGAAGCCGGCTGCTGCTGCACAGGCGCAGGTGGCGGCACCGCCGCTCCGGCGCGCTCGATGATCTTGTCCAGCTCGCCACGGTCCAGCCACACGCCACGGCACCCCGGGCAGTAATCGATCTCGATGCCATGGCGTTCGGCCATCTGCAGGGTCTGGGTCGTGCATACGGGGCACAGCATGGGCATTGCTCCTGTCGGTCTGGCATCGACTGTACCTGCCCTGCGATGACTGTGCGGCAACACATGACCGATGGCACAGGGACTTCCGGCGCGTGCCGGCGGACGCGGCCGGCCCGACACTGCGGCCTTGTCCCGCACGGAGTGCGCGCATGAGCATGCTGTCCCGCCTGCCCAACCCGATGCGCCTGTTGCTGGTGCTGCTGGGCGTTGGCCTTGGCCTGAACCTGCGCGATATCGCCGCGTCCATCGGTGCGCCGATTCCTGCGCTGCCCATCCCCTATGGCGGTAGCCTGCTCGACAATGCACTGGCCGTACTGCTGGCGCTGTTGCTGGCCGCGCTGCTGCGCCCCCGCGGCGTGGGCCTGTTCGCCAGTCTCGGGCTGCACGGCAACGGCCGGAGCGGACCGCTGTGCGTGCTGCTGGCCAGCCTGCCCTGCTGGCTGGGCCTGGCCCTGCTTGGCACACCGAACACGGCGCTGACCGTCCTGGACGCAGCGATGCTCGCGGTACTGTTCCCCGTGGCCGAAGAGGTGCTGTTCCGCGGCCTGGGTTTCATCCTGCTGGTGAAGATCGTGCGCGGCCCGTGGCCCCTGCTCGCACTACCGCAGGCGTTGCTGTTCGGCTGGGTGCACTGGCTGGGCTTCGGCGGTTTCGAAGGAGGTGGCACCGCGCTGTTCATCGGCGCGGTGATCGCCTTCGGTGGCTTCATCTTCGCCTGGCTCGACCACCTCGATGGCGACACCCTGTGGTGCGGCCTGGTGCTGCACGTTTCGATGAACCTGGCCTGGAATGTGTTCAGCCTCGACGACGCCATCGCATTGGGCTGGCAGGCCACCGGCCTGCGCATCGGTACGGCCCTGCTGGCGGTGGCCGCGCTGGCCTGGCACCGGCGGCGTCGGCGCCCGACGCGCCTGTAACGCCCACTTAGCCTGCCGTGCACGCCGGTATCACTACCGGCTTGCGCATACTTGCGCGCCTTTTCACCGTTGCTGTCCGGAGTTGTCGCGTCATGTTGCTGTCCAAGCGCCACGTTGAACCCCGCGTCCTGCTGATCGAGGATGCGGAGGAAACCCGCGAACTGAGCCGGCTGGCGCTGGAAAGCCAGGCCTGCCATGTGGTGGGCGTCAGCTCGGCCGAAGCCGCGTTGGGCCTGCTGGCCGCCGGTGAGCGCTTCGACCTGCTGTTCACCGACGTCAACCTGGGCCTTGTGAGCGGGATTGAAGCTGCCAACCAGGTGCGCGACCTCTATCCGTACCTGCCGATCCTGGTCACCTCGGGCATGGACCAGCACCGCGTGCTGCCACAGCTGCGCGACGGCATCCATTTCCTGCCCAAGCCTTACAACATGAGCGAACTGCTCGATGCCATCCGGCTGTGCTTCCGGCACGCCGATGTGGGCGTGTTGACCGGGCCGGATGCACAGGCGGCCTGAGGCATTCATCCACGCATGGCGTGGATCTACTGAATCCGCGTCTCATCGGCGTGGCTGCAACCGCCCATCAACCGCCCGTATCACGCCATGCGTGGATTGAAGCAGTAGATCCACGCCATGCGTGGATGGCACCCACCATCAACCGCTGCTGTACGGCCCGGTACCCGGGAACACCTTCAGCAGTGCGCGGGTGATCATGTCCGGGTAGACCGTGAAGTGGTCCTCGTCATCGATCACCATGTTCTCCACCTTCAACGAACGCCCGCTGCGGCGCAGCTGCTCGGCGAACTCGGCGTTGTGACGCAGCATGTCGTTGCGGGTGAAGTAGCGCGGTTCCGGCTTGACCGTTTCAAAGCTGCCGACTGACAACACCACCGTGGTCGGCTGCGAGGGCGCCCTGGCCTCTGCCTGCAGGCGCGGCACCAGATGATCGTCAAACCACAGCGATGGGCTGGACAGGATGTAGGTACGGAACATGTCCGGACGCGTGGTCAGCACGTAGGCGCCGAACAGGCCCCCGTAGGAATGGCCGGCATAGGCGCGCCGTGCGGGATCGGTGCGGTAGCGCGCATCGATCATCGGCAGCACGCGCTCGGCGAGGAAATCGCGGTAATGCGCGGCGCCGCCATAGCTGACGTCATCACTGTAGTCACGCGGATCGGTGCGCGCCGGATCGCTGGGCGTGTAGTCCCGCGAGCGGCTCTGCTTGGAGGTCAGGCCTTCCTGCGGCGGCAGCCCGACCAGGATGAAATCCTCCAGGTTGACGCCCTTCTGTCCCACCATGTTGCGCACGCTGCGCACCAGCGGGAAGCTGTACAGCGCATCGGTCACGTACAGCACCGGGTAGTGCTTTTCCGGATGCGCGGCGTAGTCGGCCGGCAACGCCACCCAGACCGGGTAATCGCGGCCGACCGGATCGTGCACGCGCAGCGCTTCGGTATCCGGCAACACCACGCCCGGCGCAGCGGTGGCCGCGCTCTCCTTCGCTTCACTCTGCGTTGCCGGCGGTGCCACCGACATCGCACAGCCACTCACGGCCAGGCAGGCCGCCACACTCCATCCACGCACACGCTGCATCCACACGCTCCCGTTGCGGGCGGCGTACCGGATGGCGCCGCTGCCGCATCCTTGCATGGCGTGCGGCGCGGTGCCAGTGCGGTCAGGGCGAGGCCGGCGGCGGTGCCGGGAACAGCGTGCGCAGCGCCTGCAATGCGGCCGGATGATAGATCGTGGCGTGGGTTTCCTCCGGCAGTGGCAGGTACTTCACCAGCGGCGACGGCGAGGCCTGTTCCAGCAGCGTTGCCAGCTGCGCGGCAGAGGCTGCCAGTTCCGGTTGCCCGCTACTGGCCAGGAACACGCGCGGCTGCGCACGCGTCACTGCCGGCAGCTGCTTGGCCGCACCTGCCAGCATCGTACCGCGGTTCCACCACAGGCTGGGGTCCAGCGCGATGAAGCTGTTGAACAGTGTCGGTTCCTACAGCAGCGTCTCGACCACGAACAGCCCGGCCAGTGATTCGCCGATCAACGCGCGCTCGTCGGTGGTCGGGTAGCGCTGGCGCACCTGCGGCATCAGTTCATCGCGCAGGAACGCGCGGTAGGCTGCCGAGCCGCCGATGCGCGGCGCGATCTTCTGGTCCTGCGGATCCTTGCTGGGGCCGGTCATGTCGCGGCGGCGTTCGGTGTTCTCGATGCCGACCAGCAGGAACGGACGCATGCTGCCGTTGCCACTCAGCACCTGCACCAGCCCGGCCACATGCAGGAAATCCTCGCCGATGCCACCGTCGGGCATGTACAGCACGGGCAGCGGCGCCTTCGGGTCCAAGCCCCACGGCTGCGGGCGATAGACGTTGATGCGGCGGGTTTCGCCCAGCGCCTTCGATTCGATGGTGAAGGTCTCGCCGATCACCAGTGGAGTCGCGGCAGCCGCCTGCGCGGACGGCACCGGTTCGGCGGCCATCAACGGCGCGGTGGAAACGGCGGACAACAACAGCGACAGCACGATCAGGCGCATGGGGCGGCCCATCCTGGGAAAGAGGCCGAGGATAGCGCCCCGCGGCAGGCATTGGCGGCTCCGGCACGCTCAACACCCCTGCCAGATGCGTAGATCCACACCCTGCGTGGATGGATCACTGTAGAGCCGAGCCCACGCTCGGCTCAGCCCCCCCCACGCGAACCGCGGCCGAGCATGGCTCGGCTCTACAGGGAGCCTGCACGGATGTGTCGCGTTCGCACCTGAATTTTGCCGTGCGAGACGCTCAGGCTGCTGCTACGGATCATGGAAGTGAAGCCAGCTTTACACGCACCGGTTCACAGCAAATGCGTCACCCGATGCGGCTTGCGCCATTCGACAGCGCGATTCCCCAGGCCACCAGAACGGATGCGTCGCGTCCTGTCGCTCGCTGCATCGGAGCCCTCTGTGACAATAGTGTCGCGCTGCGGTTGGCAGGAATTTTTTCCCAAATTTCAGATTGAAATCCGCGCGCGGGCGTAACCAATATGCAGCGCCACCGACAACGGGTGGCACCGGGCCTGCAAGCCCGTAATGACATTCACGCTGTTGTTTGCGCTCACCCGTCGGCACCGTCTCCGGACCGTGCCGGCGGGTGATCCGTCGGCCTTTATGGCGGGCGGTGCGTGGGGGTTTTCGGACCCGCCGGTTACTGCGTGATGTCATCCCGGCTTGCAGCCATGCACCGTCCGCCACCCGTCTCGCACCGTGGCGCTACCGCCCAAGAGCCGAGGAACCCGAGATGACCCGACGTCCACCCCAAGCGCCCTACTGCACCCCCGACAGCGTCAATGACGATGACAACCCCGCGCCGGATCTCAGCACGTTCTGGGGATGCCTCAAGCGCATCCGCGATGGCGACGGCGCCGACGGCCTGCCCTGACCGGAAACCGATCTGCCGCCCGGCCGTGATCAAGCGATGGCACGCGCGGATCGTGCCGCCGTCGGCATGCTGACGGTGGCGGAAATGCTGCACGCCGCCGAACGCTGCCGGTCGATGGCCACGCCCGACCGCCATCTGGATGAAGCGGTGATCGATGGGCTGTTCTTCGCCTGCCGCGGGCTGGCGGAACTGGTGTGCCGGGATATCCGGCCGGCGTAGGCGCCCTTGCACTCCGAACCGGTCCATACTTGGGCCGGACGGGTCGCCAGTCCCTTCGATAACTACAAGGAGGTTTGCATGTTGAATGCCGTGCTCATCGCCGCGCTGGCCGCCAGCCCGGCCGCGCCCGTGCCGTACGCCGACTGCCTGCTCGGCAACATCCAGCCCGGGCTGTCTGATCTTGCCGTGCAACTGGTGCAGGAGGCCTGTGCTGCGAAGCATCCGGAGAGCTTCGCCGCAGCGATGGAACTGGAACGCAGAACCCGTGCGCAGCGGCAGGCCGACTTCGACGCGGCTCAAGCGGAGGCGGTACGTTCTGCGAATGCGGCAGCAACGGCCGCACAGGAGGCTGCTGACGCGGCGGCGGCTAAAGCGAAGACTGCGCGGACGAAGTAGTTGCCCTGGACTAGCGCCACAAAAAAGGCACCGCTTGGCGGTGCCTTTTCGAATGACCTGGGTCATTGGTGCAATGGTGGGCCGTGAAGGATTCGAACCTTCGACCAAAAGATTAAAAGTCTTCTGCTCTACCGACTGAGCTAACGGCCCATTGCACTGCCCCGGCCTTTCGGCGGGGTGGGCATTCTACCCTACTTTGGCCGGTCGCGCGAAACCCTGGTGTGGCGGGGTTGCCGGCCAGCGGCCGGCACTACCAGCGGGCTTAAACCTTTGGGGCCACCGTCGCATCCCATCTGTGATCCTTCCCCGGAGCCATGGATGCGCCTGATCGTCAGCCTGTTTGCCGCCCTGCTGCCCTGCTCAGTCTTGGCCGCCCCGTTCCAGGTCGTCACCGACGATATCGCCCGCTTCTGGGCCACCTTTGACGCGGTGCACGCCGAGCCCGACGTCGAGCGCCAGGTGGCGCTGGTCCAGCAGCGCTATATCGATCCGGGCAGCCCCGGCCTGCATGCACTGATGCAGGTGCGCCACTACACCGCCCGCGAGTATGCCGAGGCCATGCAGGCGTGGCCGCGCTTCTGGGCCTCGGTACGTCCGCTGACCGCCAACGCGCAACAGGCCAGTGCCACGCTGGAGCGGGATCTGGCCGCGTTCCGGGCGCTCTACCCGGCGCTGCGCCCGGCCACCATCACCTATGCGGTGGGCGTGCTTCGCACCGGTGGCACCACGCTGGGCGACAAGGTACTGATCGGAGCGGAGATGGCGCTGGGCGATGAGCGCGTGGACGTGAGCGAGCTGCCGGAGCCGATGCGCAGCCGCCTGCGGATCTTCTACGACAGCCGTCCGGGGGCAAACAACGCGCAGAACAACCTGCACGAGTACGTGCATACCCAGCAGCGCGAAACCACGGGCAGCCTGGCCCAGTACGCGGTGCGCGAAGGTGTGGCGGAGTACGTGGCCGAACGCATCAGCGGGCGCCGGCCGGCACTGCCCTTCTACGGCTACGGAGCAGCGCACGAAGCGGAAATCCGCACGCGCTTCATCGCCGAGATGGATGGCGATGACCTGGACAACTGGCTGTACAACAACGCCCGCAACTCGTTCGGGGTCAGTGATGTGGGCTATTACGCCGGGTATCGCATCGCGCAGGAATACATGCGGCAGCAGGCGGACGAGAAGGCGGCGATCGCGCGGATGATCGAGTTGGACTACGCCGATGCGGGGGCGGTGCGGGCGTTTATTGAAGCGTCAGGGTGGTTGCGGCAGCGGTAGCGCTGGGCTGTACCTGGCGGACAGTGCCAACCAAGGTTGGCACCCACCAGAGTCAGACCTCCCGGCCGCGCTGGGCTGTACCTGGCGGACAGTGCCAACCAAGGTTGGCACCCACCAGAGTCAGACCTCCCCGGCCGCGCCGGGCCATGCCCCGCGCACAGTGCCAACCAAGGTTGGCACCCACCAGAGTCAGAC
>Ga0228674_1002194_pt1 | contig 10949 bp, 8 predicted proteins | sample 1D_rmetaG_FD_189054 | JGI IMG/M metagenome (GOLD analysis project Ga0228674, IMG submission 189054) | Seawater microbial communities from Monterey Bay, California, United States - 1D_r | ecosystem: Environmental > Aquatic > Marine > Coastal | place: USA: California | collected 2016-09-26
AAACGATGGAGTGAGCAGTATACAAGCAGGAGCATCTGATCCAGAAGGAGATACCATAGTATTTACTAATTTTACTCTAGCTGGACTAGAATTAGACGGAACACCTGTAAGTATTGGCACTTATACAGGAGGAGATCATACAGATCCTGATGAAGATCCATTTACAATGAATTCAACGGGTGTTATTACTAGAAAAGGTAGTCAAGAAATAAATTCTGACTTAATTAACAAGTATATCTACTCAGCTTCAGTATCAGATGCATTTAATACTACTTCTGCTTCAGCAGCTATACATTTACCTATAGCTGATGATGTAGCACCTACTTTAGCAGGAGTTCAAGCATTTTATGCTATTGAATCTGCTATAAGCGGTGATAATATATACGATGACACATCAGGATTCGAAGGAACAACAGCAAGAGTAACAGCTAATCAATCAGTAACTTGGGCAGTTAATCCATCTTCTGATTTTGCAATAGATAGTTCTGGGTATATTACTTTAAGTAGAAATATATCTGGTTCAAGTGATGTAGGAGGAGGTACTCTAAACGGATCAGTAACTGGTTCTAATGCTTTTGGTACTACTTCACAGCAGACATTTACGGTTAACATAACTGATAACGTTGGACCTTCAGTAAGTACACAAGCTCAATCAGCTAATCTTAATACTAACGGAGCTAGATCAGGTAACTATGTTTATCAATTTGTATTCTCTGATACTGAGAGTGATAGTATAGATACTGGTAGTTTAACTTGGACTTCAACAGCAGCTTTATCTGCTTCATTTGTAAATGGAACTACTTTAAGAATATTCCCTACAGCAAGTATAGAAGCAGGTACATATAACTTTACAGGATCTATAAAAGATAATCAAGGATTTGAAACTACTCTATTTGCCGATCCTTTTACTATTTCTCAAGCACCTATAGGATCATTAACAACAAATGGTACATTTTATATTATAGAGAGTGCAGTAAATGGAGCATTGATAAGAACTAACTCAAATGGAAGAACAGGTACTCAAGGAGACTTAGGAGTGTCTTACTCACCAACATATAATTCAGCAGCAGTAGCATCATTTACTTCTTCTAATGCTGATATAGTAGTTAATAGTAACGGTAATTTAAGTATAGGAGTAAATATAAGCGGTTCTGCTACAACTTCTGGAGATACTATTACATCTAATATTACTTTCAGAGATCAATACGATAACATTGGCTCTGGTAGTATATCAGTAAATGTATCTGCTAACCAAGCACCAACTGCTAATTTTACTAATGTAACTGCTAACTACACTGCATCTATAATGCCGAATACAGAATTAGTTACTGTATCTATATCAGATGTTGAAAGTGATACTCCATTTTCTATGTCTTTAACAGGAGATACAGATAACTTAAAAGCAGTACCTCAGAATACTGACTCATCTTCTTACCAAATACAAAATATCAACAGAATATACACAGGATCAACCTTTAATTATACTGCATCTATATTTGATAACTTTGATGAAACAAGATCTTATAACCAATCTTTTGTAACAAGAGATCAACTAGGGACAACTTACATGTACGGTTGGAAGAATACTTCACCTAACAGTGAGGCTACTTTCTTAGCAGCAGCTACTGGAGATACATCAGGTACTCCTATAACATCCGGTTCACTAATAGCAATGTTACAAAGCGGTAGTATAGGAGCAACAGAATTTACTCCATCAACAGTACCTTTAAAAGTAAATTTATTTAAAAGTGCTTCTTTAGAAAATCTTTCAGGTAGTTCAGGAATTAGTTCTGTAGGAACTCTTGACTTCTCTGCAACTGGTTCTATACTAATGGTAGTATTCCCATCTCAATCATTAGTAACCAATAAACCAGCACAAATGTACGACGGAACTCTACCTACTGGGGTAGACGAAGTAAAACAGTATTATTTATATCAAGACAATACAGTCGGAATAGATGGAGTAGCTAACTCCGGTATATATTATTTTGATACAGAAGATTTTGTCGAAGGACATAAGAGATGGGGAATGATTTTTGCAGAAGGATATAACTCAAGTGCAGCTGTATATAGTTTAATAGCTGACGAACAAACATATAGTAGTTAACAAATGGCAATAACCGCAGGAGATATTTATGTAAGGTCGGGTAACCAAGGAGCGTTTACTCAAGTAACCTACGTACAAGGAGGATGGATTACCGTCGCTTCCGGTTCTGATATGACAAGCTTAGATCCTACTAGACTATCTGATGGGCAGGTAGTTTACGTAAGAGAAGAAGATCAAACCTACGTATGTAACTACTTTACTGCTTTTGTTACACCAGGTTATGCAGGATTTTCGAATTCAGCTTCTTTTGAGTCTTTTAATTTTCCATCTGCAGCAGGAGCTGGAGCTGACATAACAGGAGTTACAGCAGGAGATGGTATAGGAGGAGGAGCAACTTCAGGTAATGCAACAGTATCTTTAAATACAAGTTCAGCTCATTTTATTACAGGGTCAATTGATTTACATATATTTCAACAAACAGGATCAGCATACTCTGCTAATAGCTCTATAGAGGTAACTGGTTCATTGACGTTGAAAAAAGATGCTAGTGGAGATGCATTGTCTATATATAGCGGTTCAACAAAAACTTTCGGTATATCCGATCAAGGAATCCTTACTATGGTCACTCAATCCGGTGCTCCTACAGTAGTAAAAGGAGGACTGTACATGGACACAAACTATGATCTTTTTATTGGTCAGGAATAATAGTTTTAACATATTTATAATAAATAAAAATACTCACAATTAAAACAATCAAATAAATTATGGCAAGTTGGAAAAAAGTCATCGTATCCGGTTCAGCAATATCGCAACTGAATAATGATGCAAACTTTATTAGCTCAACAGGAGGAGGAATTCTTTCAGGTTCAGCGCAAATTGCAGCAGACATTTCAGGGTCTTTTACTTCGACTTCAGCTTCTTTAGCTTCAGACATAGCAGGTATTAGTACATCCTTTACATTATCAGCTGACTCAGGAACAAATGATACATTTAACTCTAGTGAAACTTTAACGTTTTCAGGAGGTAATGGTATCGACACAGTAGTATCAGACAATAATATAGCAATCAACGGTGTTGCCGGATTAGTATCCGGTTCAGCACAAGTAGTTGCTTTAGTAGAGGCAGGAACCGACTCGAATACATTTACTGATGCAGATCACAGCAAATTAAATGCAATTGAAGCAAGTGCAGATGTAACAGACACTGCAAATGTAACATCAGCTGGAGCCGTAATGGATTCAGAAGTAACTGACCTTGCGGGTATTAAAGGCGTAACAATCTCTACTTTACAAGTGAAACCATCGGAAGGTGCTTTTGCAGATGGAGATAAGACTAAACTAGACGCAATTGAAGCAAGTGCTGACGTAACAGATACATCAAATGTAACTGCTGCTGGTGCTTTAATGGACTCAGAACTTACTAACTTGGCAGCTGTAAAAGCTATAAACCAAAGTTTAGTTACTGGAGCTTCACCAACATTTGTTGGATTAACTCTTACAGGTAACTTAGAAGTTCAAGGGACAACAACAACTATAGATTCTACAACAGTCGAATTAGGAGACAATATCTTAGCCGTTAACGGTACAGGAGCTGCTTTAGGTGGTTTACACGTTAATGACTCTTCTGGACCTCTTTCTGGATCGATTCTATGGGATGGAGGAACTAACCAATGGATAGCAGGAGCTTCTGGATCAGAAAGTAAATTATTTGTAAAAGGAGGAGACGATAGTCTTTTATCAGGATCAGCTCAAATTGCATCAGACATTTCTGGATCAATAGTAGCAACTTCAGCTTCTTTAGCAGCATCTATAGCAACAAATGCCGCATCAATAGCATCCTCAACAAACACAATAACATTATCAGCTGACTCAGGTGATAACGATACATATACAACTGGTGAAACTTTAACATTCACAGGAGGTAATGGTATCGATACAGTAGTATCTGATAACAATATAGCAATAAATGGAGTTGCAGGATTAGTTTCTGGATCAGCTCAAGTAGTAGCTTTAGTAGAAGCTGGAACAGATTCAAATACATTCACTGATGCAGATCATAGTAAATTAAATGCTATCGAAGCTTCAGCTGACGTAACTGATACAACTAATGTAACAGCTGCAGGAGCAGTAATGGATTCAGAAGTAACGGATTTAGCCGGTATTAAAGGAGTAACAATCTCCACTTTACAGGTTAAACCTTCTGAAGGAGCTTTTGCAGATGGAGACAAAACTAAATTAGATGCTATTGAAGCTAGCGCAGATGTAACAGATGCGACTAACGTTACTGCAGCAGGTGCATTAATGGATAGTGAATTAACTAGCATTGCAGATGTTAAAGCATTGAATCAAAGTTTAGTTACTGGAGCTTCACCAACATTTGTAGGTTTAACTTTAACAGGTGATTTAGAAGTACAAGGTACAACAACTAATATAAATACAGCAGATTTAAATATAGAAGATAAATTTATACTTCTTAATTCTGGATCAGCAACAGGTAACTCAGGTATTATAGCACAGAATTCAGCAACAAATGGATTAGGTACATCATTATTCTTTGATGATACAGCAAACAGATGGTCGTTAGACTACGCTGGAGCAAATGCTAATACAGATGTTGTAACAGCTGATGCAAGAATAGCAGCAGTAGCACTAAGTAACACAGATGCCAATTACCAAAAAGACGGAAACATTTTTATAGACAGTGGAGATGTGTTTATATACGTAGAATAATAAAAATAGAATAGAATAATTATGGCTTGGAAAAAAATAATATTTAGCGGATCAGCAGGTGAATTGAGCTCACTAGCAGTTGACGGTGCAATAACGGGAACGTTTACAGGAGCACTATCTTCCTCAGCACAAATAGCTTCAGACATCTCTGGTTCATCAACTTCGTTAAGTGCTTCAATAGCATCTGATATAGCAGCAGCTAATTCAGGTAGCTTTTCTGGGTCCTTTCAAGGAGATGGTTCTAATCTATCAGGTATAACAATCAACCAAGCTGCTACAATAGCTAGTAGCTTTACTAATCAAACATCAGTAGCAGTTACTCACAATTTTGATAGTAAGAACGTTACAGTAACAGTATATAATAGTAGCGACGTATTAATACTTCCTGCTAGTGTTACTCTAACAAATAATAATACTGCTACAGTAACATTTGATTCTTCTACTTCTGGTAACATAGTTGTTGCTAAAGGTGGACATATAGTATCAGGATCAACTTCTGCAGACAATATAACCGGATTAGATGCAGCAGTAGTAGCAGCATTACCAGATGATATAGTTTCAGCTTCAGCATTTACTTCACCTTCTCAAGGTACAGTAAGAGCTACAATCAACGGAGCTAATACAGATGTAGACACAGGATTACAAGCTGGTGACTCTCCAACATTTGTTGGATTAACTCTTACAGGAAACTTAGAAGTACAGGGTAGTACTACAACAATTGATTCAACTACAATTGATTTAGGAGATAATATATTAGCAGTAAATGGTACAGGTGCAGCATTAGGAGGATTACATGTAAATGACTCTTCTGGACCTCTTTCAGGATCGATATTATGGGATGGAGCAAACAATAAATGGATAGCAGGAGCTTCAGGATCAGAAAAAACACTAGCCTTATTAGAAGGTCAAAGTTTAGTATCTGGTGCAGCTCAACTTACTTACGCAGATATACCTAGTATACCAACAGTAGGAGATGGAGGTTTATCAACCAACAACTTTACTGACGCTGATCATAACAAATTAGACGGAATTGAAGCAAGTGCAGATGTAACAGATGCGACTAACGTAACAGCAGCCGGTGCAGTAATGGATTCGGAAGTAACTGACCTTGCAGGTATCAAAGGAGTAACAATTTCTACATTACAGGTAAAACCATCAGAGGGAGCTTTTGCAGATGGAGATAAAACAAAACTTGATGCTATCGAAGCTGCAGCAGATGTTACTGACGCAACAAATGTAACAGCAGCAGGTGCATTAATGGATTCTGAATTAGCAGAGATTGCAACAGTAAAAGCTTTAACAGCAGCACAAATATCAGGATCATTTACAGCAACAAGTGCTTCTTTAGCAGCATCTATAGCAAGTGTATCAACAGACTTTGATGATATATCTAATAAACCAGCATTAATATCTGCTTCAGCAGAAGGAGCTGCTCAAGGGCAAATTACTCTAAACGGTGCTGCAGTTAATGTAAACGCTCTTGGAACTAATGATTCACCGTCATTTACTAACTTAACAGTAAATGGAGATTTAACAGTAACTGGAAATACTTTTGAGGCACAAGTATCCAACTTAAATGTAGAAGATAAATTTATTCTAGTTAACTCTGGTAGTACTGGAGGAGATTCAGGTATAGTATTTGGAGGTTCAGATGGAACTAATGCTAACCAAGGAAATGCAATCTTCTGGGATAATGATTCAGATGTATTTGGATTTGCAGCCGATTTAGCTTCTAATGCTACTTCAGCAACAGTAACTTCAAAGATAGGTAATATAGAATCACATGCTACAGCTGATCCTTCATCAGGACCAACTCTACAAGGTAAAGGTTCGATATACATCAACGAAGCTAGTGAAGGTATATTCATATACAGTTAGAATACTAAAACAGGTTACAAATGGCAATTAATAGAGCACATAAACCAAAAGAGATTATAAAAGATAGTAATATAGAGAGTAGCTTCACACCCGATGAAGCTGCTTTCCTTACTTCAAAGCTTAGAGAAGCCAATTACAAAGGCACTGAATTCGAAACCTTTTATAAGATAATGTCAAAGTTAGCATTACTAGCTAAAAAATAAGTAGGACATTAAAGGAAATTATCTTATATTTATATTAAATGTATTATTGGCCCGAAAGGGAAGTGGGCTCGAGAGAGTAACCAACCATAGTAAAAGGTATGCCAAACTGGAAAAAAATAGTCTTGAGCGGATCGACCGCTGCATTAAGTAACTTAGACGTAGATAACGCTATTACAGCATCTGCATTTATAGGAGATGGATCTGCGTTAACAAACATCGCAGCTCAAGTTACAGAACAAGCTACCATTACCGATACATTTACTTCAGTAACATCAAAAGCAATCACTCACAACTTCGGTACTAAAAACGTTTTAGTATCTGTCTATAATAGTAGTGACGAACTAATTATACCTGCATCTACGGTTACCACTAATACTAACGTAGCAACTATTACATTTGACTCAGCTACAACCGGGAGAGCCGTTGTAGCAAAAGGAGGACACTTAGTATCAGGATCAGCAGTATTATCTGGAACAGGTGTATTTTCTGGTTCAGCACAAATAGATGCTGTCACTAGATACGAAGAATCAATTTCAGGTAATACCTCATACACACTCACACACAATCTAGGAGAAGATTACCCAATAGTACAGGTATACGATACAAATAAATTTCAAACAATTCCAGGAATCATATCAGCATCAGATTCTAATTCCGTATATATAGAATTCGATTCAAGTTTTTCTGGTAAAGTAGTAATAAAGAAGTAAATTAACATATTTATAATAAACAAAATATAACACAACACAATACAATGAGAATAGATAGCCCTTTAATGACTAACGCCGTTGCAACAGGCTCGTTTTCTGGATCATTTACTGGAGCCTTTGATGGTGATATTACAGCAGATTCAGTAGCGTATGCTAACGTAAGTGGTAAACCAGCTTTAGTATCGAGTTCCGCACAGATTACGGCATTTGGATTTTCTACTACAGACAACGAATTAACACAAGAAGAAGTAGAAGACTTTGCAGGAGCTTTAGTTGCTACTGGAGGTACTAAGACAGGTATTACTGTGACTTATGATGATGCTAATGGAAATATGGATTTCGTAGTAGCATCTCAAACAGATGAAAACTTTACAACAGCTGATCATGCTAAATTAGATGGTATCGAGGCTAGTGCTGATGTAACTGATGCAACAAACGTTACTGCAGCTGGTGCATTAATGGATTCAGAAGTAACTAACTTAGCAGCTGTAAAAGCATTTGATGGTTCAGATTATGCAACAGCAGCACAAGGTACTAAAGCAGATAGCGCACAACAACCACCATCAGAAGGAGCTTTCGCTAACGGCGATAAGACGAAGTTAGATGGTATTGAAGCTAGCGCAGACGTAACAGATACAGCTAACGTTACTGCAGCAGGTGCATTAATGGATTCAGAATTAACTGATTTAGCTGGTGTTAAAGGCGTAACAATTTCTACATTACAAGTTAAACCATCAGAAGGGGCATTCGCAGATGGTGATAAAACTAAATTAGATGCAATTGAAGCTAGTGCTGATGTAACTGATGCAACTAACGTAACAGCAGCAGGCGCTCTAATGGATAGTGAATGTACTAACCTAGCAGCTTTAAAAGCTATCAACCAAGGATTAGCAACAGGAAATGACGTACAGTTTAACGACTTAACAGTAGCAGGAGATTTAACAGTAACTGGAACTACTACTTCTATTAACTCTACAGACTTAGACGTTACTGATAAATTAATATCGATTAACAAAGGTGGAGCAGATGCAGCTTCTGCTAACGGAGGTGGATTATTTATTAGTGGAGCTAACGAATCAATGACATGGGATAATGGAAATTCAAGATTTAACTTCTCAGATGATTTACATGCAGCTGGTAATTTTACTTTATCAGGAACAGTAGACGGAAGAGATATAGCTTCAGACGGAACTAAATTAGATGGAATCGAATCTAGTGCTACTGCAGACCAAACAGATGCAGAGATAAGAGCAGCAGTAGAAGCTGCTTCTGATTCAAATGTATTTACAGACGCAGATCATACTAAACTAAATGGTATTGAAGCAAGTGCTACTGCAGACCAAACTAATGCTGAAATCAAAGCTGCAGTTGAAGCAGCAAGTGATTCAAATACATTTACGGATGCAGATCATACTAAATTAGATGGTATCGAGGCTAGTGCTGATGTAACAGATACAACAAATGTAACTGCCGCCGGAGCATTGATGGATAGTGAATGTAGTTCTTTAGCTTCAGTAAAAGCAATCAACCAAGGACTAACTACTTCTTCAGATGTAAGTTTTGATAGTATAGGTATTGGTACTGCCGCACCTGGTACATCTGGTGTAATTAGAGCAGCAAATGATATAGTAGCATTTTATTCTTCAGATGAAAGATTAAAAGATAATATAGAAGTAATTCCAAACTGTCTTGGAAGACTAAAAGACATTAAAGGAGTTGAATTTGACTGGAATGATAAACAATCAGTTTACCAAGGACATGATATAGGAGTTATAGCTCAAGATATTGAAAAAATAGCACCTTCATTAGTAACTGATAGAGATAATGGATTTAAAGCTGTAAAATATGAAAAGTTAACAGCTATACTTATACAAGCAGTAAAAGAATTAGCTGCTAAAGTTGAAGAATTAGAGAATAAATAAAAAGTTATAAATAATGGGTTACGTTTTAAATGCGGACTTAGAGACAAGTCTCGGTCCAACGCAAGAGTTGTATGTAAGGGTTGAAGGATTTACTTTTAATAAAGTAACAGCTCAACTTAGTTTTCAAATTACCTATTGGGTAGATAGAGAAAAGGCTATTAAGTTTAATAAGATCTTTCTTGAAGAACCTAATAAAAATGCAAAGGGATTAATACAAAATAAAGTTATTCACTTTGCAGATGATGAAGAAGAAGGAAAGGAATTAGAATTAAGCCAATTTGAAAAGGTATTAGTTGCTAATGAAGATGAGATAGAAATTCCAATTTTTGAAGAACAAGATGTAAGAAAAGATGTTCCTTATATTAGTTTCGATGAGAATGGAGATGAAATAACAAAATATAGAGAAGTAATTAGAAAACAAAAAGTGCAAGTAGGAATGAAGAAAGAGATGAGATCAGTAATCGACGTAAAAGCTTTTAACAATATTTACGAGTACTGCTACAAAAAACTTCATGAATATCTTAGCACTTTGTTTCCTTTAGAACAAATAGTAAAAGTATAAGATGGCTAGATTTACCTACGGTGCAAATAATGTAGAATTCGAAACATTCAACTCTTGGTCGAATGCTTTAGATCCAAGTGTTACAAGTAATATATCAATGTCTGTAGCTTTTTCAGAATTCCATCCTGGACAAACTGAAGATTATGCAGCATCGTTTTTACAGAATAGTTCTATATTTTACGGAAGTGTCACTGCAGGTACTGGAGGTTCAGTAGGTTTAACTGCTCCTTATACTGTTACAGCTACAAATAATATTACAGTTAAAAACGTAAACGTTACAAATACATCGATTACAATCGAAGCTACAACAAGTTATCCATGGGTATTCGATTCATGGAGAACAGCTGCCGGAGGAGGTGGCTCACAAGTAGCTACTACAGCTACACTTACTATAAATGATGATAGTGGGGCAGATCATACTGAATACTATGCCTACTTTACAACTACTCATTTAGATCCACCATAGAATAATATAAAAAAAGGTTTTTGAAAATAATTTGGGTTTTAGATAACGTTGAAGGAGATAAGTCCTTCTATAGCAGACTATATATTCTTATATTAATAGCATCTATACGTTTATGGAAGAAATTCTATCCTAACGATAACTGTGTATTATATTGTGACGAACTTACAAGAGACACGTTAAATACTATTAAGGTACTACATCTATGGGATAGTATAGAGATATATAAACCAACAAGAAACATAAATCGTAAGATATTCTGGGCAGCAGCAAAATTAGAAGTACTTTCTATGCAAACTGAACCGTGTATAATAGTTGATAATGATTTCCATTTATACTGTCCTATTAAAGATTATTTAGATCCTAAAAAATTCTACGTTCATAATATAGAAGAAGGTAAAGGATACTATCCAAGTTATGTAGATCCATACGTTA
>Ga0228674_1002195_pt1 | contig 10944 bp, 7 predicted proteins | sample 1D_rmetaG_FD_189054 | JGI IMG/M metagenome (GOLD analysis project Ga0228674, IMG submission 189054) | Seawater microbial communities from Monterey Bay, California, United States - 1D_r | ecosystem: Environmental > Aquatic > Marine > Coastal | place: USA: California | collected 2016-09-26
GGTGGTGACTCCGGAACTCATAAGAAATGCCTCAAATGGAACCATACCAGTCTAAATTAGAATACGTCAATTTACATAACAAAAAAGCCCCGCCAAAGCGGGGCTCAAAGAGTTATAAGAATTCCATCTACATTCTGTAGCGTTTAAAATTGTTCTTTTTGACCTTAGCAGGACGCTTTTTCTTTGCACTGCTTTCATTTTGGAAACCAACACGATCCATTGCACAACGGAATCCAATATCATCTGTTGCTCGGTCTTCTTCTAGGTATCTTCTTGTACCTGGACTTAACCAATATGCTCTGTCCTTCCAGCTACCCCCTTTGTATACACGTGTGGTGTTTCCAATTAAGGTAGTATTGCCGTAGTTATACATAGGAGCCTCTCCTTCTTGTGTTGGATTGGCGTAATTTTGAGAACTTTCCACATCACCGTCTAAATAATCACGATAATCTGCCTTGGAATAATTACGACGCTTTATGTTTTCCTCTACACTTTCAGCTCTAACGGGAAGTTGACCGGGTAAGCGTACAATAACCGTATCGCCATTACGAACTTCCTTCTGTGGATCTTGTAAAACTTCTAGTGAACCTATATCCTGATAGTTTTTATCGTACTGCTTGAATTCATTACCGCGGTAAGCACGGAAATCATTTACATCGGTAGAACTGATTGGACGGTATACATCAAGTACCCACTCGCTTACGTTTCCAGCCATATCATAAAGACCAAAATCGTTAGGAGGGTAAAAGCGAACTTGCATGGTGACATCTGCTTCATCATTCAACCAACCGGATGTACCCATGTTATCTCCTCGTCCTCGTTTGAAATTGGCAAGAATTTCACCGCGATCCCCATTTTCTGGGTTACGAGTTCCGTTACCATTCCATGTATACTTGTTTTTGTCGGTTACACGATTGTAGATTCGCTTACCGCCATCTGCATAAGCTGCATATTCCCACTCTGCCTCTGTAGGAAGGCGGTATTTTGGAAGAACGATTCCGTCTTCTATTCTAGCAGGACGACCTTCTTTACCATAAATACTATTCGGGTTCAGATCTTTTAAACCTTTTTTATTCTGTTGAACGTATTCCCCTTGTTTGTATAGGTATACTTCCGTATTAAAATGGTCAGCATCCATTTGATCTGTCATTTCCTTTAGAACACCTCTTTTAATTAGAATAGTCTCATTTACGCGGTCTGTTCTCCATGAACAAAAACGTTGTGCTTGTAACCAGCTTACGCCAACAACAGGGTAATAATTATAGGCTGGGTGACGTAGGTAGTTTTCTACAAAGTTGTCATTATAGGCTAATTTGTCTCTCCACACTAAGGTGTCAGGCAATGCGCTTTTATAAATTTCTGGGTAATAGTCATAATCATATACCCTACGCAACCAGTAGAGGTATTCGCGGTAATCCAAATTCGTAACCTCATTTTCGTCCATGTAGAACGAGCTTACTGTTACCCTGCGAGGAATATTATTCCAATCCTTAATGAAGTCTTCTTCTACCTGGCCCATCATGAAGGTTCCCCCCTCAACAAAAACGAGCCCTGGGCCTACCTCTTGACCTTGGTAACCAAGATTGGCTTGAAAACCACCATTCTTTTTGTCATTAATTGCCCAACCAGTCGTGTTCGACGAAGGACCTGCACAACTAACTAACAGAGTCGTTGCGAATGTTGCAATCGAAAATTGAATGAACTTATTCATGAGATTGATATTGTTGCTGTTTAAAATTTAGGACACTTGAGTGCCTTAAGTTTACTCGATCTAACTCTACAAGGGAATTTATAACCCAAGCTAACCTCGTGTGAACCTCCTAAGGTATTTGTTAAATCACTTATTGTATAATCATAACTGTATCCAAATGTCCAAGGAACATCAGGAGGGGTAATACCAAGGATAAAAATAACCGCATCAGGGTTAAAACTTCCTTGTCTTACTGCTAAGCCTCCGGCAAGCGGTCCACGAGCAAAACTAAGACCAGCGGTTAGCTGAGAAGCGGATCCTTGCGTTTGGTATACCACATTAGGAACGAGGTAAGACTGCAAACTATTGTGCAATCGTTTTCTTCCTAAAGGTAAATTGGCTCCCGCATGGGCGGTTAACTTGATTGGTAATCTACTTTGGCTCAAAAAAGCTTCATTAGGCTCGGTGAGGTGATGACCAACAACACCAATGTACCATTTGTCCGTGAAGCCTAACATTCCAAAGCTCAGGTCAAGGTGGTTGTTAAAGTTATTGCCAGGTTGAACTTCTTGAGTGGGAAGGACAAAGCCGTAAAATGGATCTATCATATCTGGGAATGTAAATTGTCCCCAATCAAGCGTTCGTTGTCTAAAAGTTGCTTGAAAACCACTAAGAAGCGTAAATTTTCTATTTACCTCAAGGTGATAGCTGTATACTGCGCTAACCTCAGTGAGATTTAAGGCACCGTTACCAGCGTCGTCTCTTAGGGTCATCAGTGCCACACCTCCGTTTAATTTATCCACATATTGGTCGTATGAGGCCGAATAAGTTTGATAAACACCCAGTTCTGGGTACTGATTTCTGTAGTTCGTATGAACAGTCGGACACCTTTCTAGGCCTGCAAAAGCAGGATTTAGGTATATAGGATTCGCATAATATTGGCTAAAATGGGCATCTTGGGCAAAGCTTAAGACGCTCATCATCAGGGCGGTACATGCGAAAAATATGCGTTGTTTCAATGCGTTCATTGAGATAGCTATGTTTTCAAGAGACAAGTATAAGCAAAAAAAGTACGATTTTCACTCCACTTTCGTTTGATGTTAAACGCTTTTTGCATGGCTTTTGTTATGTCTTGAGCTAAGTTTGTGTCTGAAATGAGAAATCGATTATCCCTTCTATTCCTCCTTTATAACATTCATTTGTTCGGTCAGATGAGTTTTGATCAAGGACAGTATGCTCAATTTAAAACCGCTAAACAAGGCATACATGTTTTAGATGGGAACGACTTGGTTGAGGCTGGAATATTGGCAAATGGTGACCGCTTAGACAGGATTATAGTACTTCAAAGAACAGAGTCCGTGTTGTCTCATATTAATGATACTACACAAAATTTTATTACGTCAACACCCTATTTTATTGACGATTCAGATTCCATTCTAGATCCTTCTTCAAAAGTTTACTTTTATTCCAACGCAGCATACGGAGTTAATTGGAATAACAATGACGGCAAGTATCAATACACCGCACATCCGTATTCTAACTTTGAGCATTTCTTAGTTTCAGCTACCGACCAGCCGAATACTAACGGTATGATTACCGTTTCTGGAAATCAGTCAGGACAGGCCTCCAGGACGATTTCTACTTCTCGTCAATTTTGGCACAGAGATACAGCGATGTACAATTTAGTCGGGACGGGTAGAAGATGGTTTGGTGAACTGTTTGATTTTACAACTATCCAAGCATTCGAATTACCCTTTCCTCCTATTACAAGTATGAATAGTTCGAACATGTATATCGAATTAAATGCAGTCGCGCGGTCATCGAGTTCAGGCACATCTCTAGCCGTTCAAGGCACTACCGCTATCCAATTCCCTTCAGTCTCCACATCGTCAGTAGCTAATTATGTAACTGAAGCATCCTTCAATTCATTCTTTCCCGCGTCCAAGCAAATCGTATTGAATTATGATAAAAGTAGTGACAACGGCGCGGCCCTATGGTTAGACCAACTCAAAGTAAATTACCTGACTTCCAACGCGTATGTAGGTCATGCCAATTATCAAAAAAAATTCCAAAATTTTCCCCGAAGCGCAGACTCTACATCCATTGTGCAAGTTGACGGCCAAGGATTGTTGGTTTTCGACGTGACCAATGCTAGTCAGCCAGTTTATATTGAATCAATTGAAAACTCAAGTAACACTTCTTGGGAGGTTACGGAAGAAGAATTTAAAGAGTTTATTGCCATTCATCCTGATGATGCGTTTAGACCTCAGAAGGTTAGAGCAGGTAATATGTTGACTATGGATGCACTTTTGGAAAAAAACGCATTAATTATTGCCCCGGATTCCATGATGGTCGCAGCACAAAATTTAGCCAACATACAGAACTCAGTAGGCGTTCAATCTACAGCGATTTCGTTGGAAGAAATATATGCCTTTGTAAATGGCGGTACTCCGGATATTGCTGCCATAAGACAATTTCTTGTTGAACTGTCTTCGCGCCAAATGAATAGACTGCAATATTTAACGCTCTTTGGTGATGCCTCATACGATTACAAGGAAACTCTTCCCGAGAAAACAAATCTGATTCCAACTTTTGAAAGTTTTGGGAGCTTTTCCCTGTACTCTTCATACATCACTGACGATTATTTTGGCTATCTAGACCAAGGTGAAGGAATTAATTGGTATGCAGACGACCTTGATCTAGGTATAGGCAGAATTCCCATTTCTAACAATCGACAGGCACAAGAAGTAATTGCTAAGGTGGATAATTACGTCAATAGCGACGATAGATATGGTCCTTGGAGAGGTGATATGGTGCTTGTAGCAGATGATGTAGATGAATCTTGGGAAAGAGAATTTGCGGTGGTTCAAGATGCTTTGGCAAAGCGATTAGACACTATTCGTCCCGAACTCAACATGATAAAAATCTATACCGATGCTTTTCTTCAAGAATCTAAACCAGGTTCTCAGCGATACCCAACGGCTAGAGAAGCATTGTTTAGAAGTGTAGAAAAAGGCGCTCTAATAGTAAGTTTTGTGGGTCACGGGGGAGAAGTTGGTTGGGCCTCTGAGCGCATACTTCAATTGGAAGATATCAATGGCTGGGCCAATAGTACTAAATTGCCTGTGTTTACGACTATAACATGTGAATTCACTCGATTTGACGATCCAACTAGAGTGAGTGCTGGAGAGCAATTGTTTTTGAATCCTGACGGTGGCGCAGTTGCATTATTTTCCACTACTCGAAGTGTTTTTGCAACCAATAGCACTTACGATATTAATAGGTTATTGAATCAGAAAATGATGAGTTTGGAAACACCTCGTTTGGGAGATGTTCTAAGACAGACCAAAAACAATAACATTAGCGGAGATAAAATTAAGTTTTCTTTAATAGGTGACCCCACTTTACCGCTTTCCAAGCCCAAGAAGAAAGTGATTTTAGATTCAATAAATGGTGTTGCCTGGGGCGCATTTCAAGATACTTTAAACGCGCTTTCTTGGGTTGAAATTAAAGGTCATGTAGGCAGCGATTTGGCGATAGATGAAAATTTTGAAGGAAAGGTTTGGTTAACATTTTTTGATAAGGCTCAAGATTTGCAGACACGCCGGAATGACGGTGCAGGTTCGGTAGTTAATTATGAAACTCAAAACAACATTATCTTTCGTGGAGAGGCTTCTGTGTATGGTGGGGAATTTAGCGTGCAATTCAGAGTGCCGCTTGATATTAACTTAAGAGTAGGAACTCCAAAAGTAGTATCCTATGCGGCAAGTCAAAACGAAGATGCCTGGGGTGGTCAACGCGACTTACTCATTGGTGGTGTTTATGACGGTACCGTAACGGATAACCTTGGTCCTGAGGTGAGATTGTTTATTAATGACACTAATTTTATTTCTGGCGGAATTAGTGATGCAAATCCACTGGCCATTGGTCTTATGAAAGATGAAAGTGGAATTAACGCCGTAGGCCTAGGAATTGGTCATAACATTGTTTTAGAATTAGACGGTAGTCCGCTCAACGTGAATGAAGCCTATGTGTCTAACATAGATGATTTCACTAGAGGCAGCATTGCCTTCCAATATTATGACCTTGAAGATGGTGAGCATTCCTTGTCACTTCGTGCTTGGGATGTTTTAAATCAGTGGGGATATGATGAAATAACCTTTGTAGTGGTGAATGCTTTAGACCCCATACTCGAACAACTTGAAGTTTTTCCAAATCCCTTTAGCACAGAATTGAATTTTATCTTAAATCACAATCAAAAGGGAGAGGAAGGATCTCTAAGGTTAACGCTGACAGATAATCAGGGTAAATTAATTTGGGAATGGACGGAGAATACAATACTTGAAGGAAATTCTTCCGATTTGCCAACGTTTAGAATTTCGGACATTCCAAGTGGGAAATTGACACCAGGTTTTTATCATGCCAGAGTGGATTGGAAGAGAACTTTGGATGGAAAATCTTCGAGAATACAAGAAAAGCTCATTTATATACGTTAAACTTGCGCTGCGACACGCACAATAAATTATGAAAAAACACATTCTCTTTCTTTTCTTGCTTGCATTTGCATCTAAAGGGTATGCGCAAAATGACCTAAAATATAATGTAGTTACGACTGCTGTTCCTATCCTGTTAGTGAGCCCGGATTCACGTGCAGGAGCTATGGGAGATGTTGGCGTTGCTTCAACACCAGATGGAAATTCTAGCGCTTGGAATCCAGCAAAACTCGCTTTTTTGGAGAACAAGGAAGCCAACATGGCTCTTTCCTATACACCTTGGATGTCTCGTTTAGTTCCTGATATTGATTTGGCTTATGTGAATTATTCTAAAGCCTTAAGTGATAGACAAGGTATTTCGGCTTCTCTAAGATATTTTTCGTTGGGTGAAATAAATTTCACAGACGATAGTGGAAATAGTTTGGGTACTTTTAATCCTTATGAGTTTTATTTTGATGTTGCTTATGCATTAAAGTTGAGTGATCATTGGAGTGCAGGTACTGCGCTTCGATGGATTTACTCTGACATCGCTCAAGGTCAAGTTGTTCAGGGACTTCAAACCAAACCTGGGCAGAGTGGAGCCGCAGACTTGGGATTCTATTACCAAAGTGACTTCGCGAATATTAAGGACGGGAGAAAACAAGCTTTTACTGCAGGTATAGCCATGACGAATTTGGGGGCAAAGATTGCCTATTCAGAGAGCGGTAACTCAGATTATTTGCCAACTAATCTTAGGATTGGAGGGGGATATCATTTACAAATTGACGACTATAACGTGTTCTCTGTGTATTTAGATATCAATCGCCTTTTAGTGCCAACCCCACCAGAATTAGGGACTAATGGTGAAATCATTGCAGGTGTGGACACGGATGATATGACCCCGCTGATTGGTGTAGCTCAAAGTTTCAATCCCGCAGCAAAACCAGGTGGCGTTGCTGAATTACTTCAAGAAAATATTTACAACTTTGGAATGGAGTACAAATACAATGATTTCTTGTTTGCACGAGGTGGTTATTTACAAGAGCACAAGCTCAAGGGAAATCGTCAGTATGTTACTTTAGGTTTTGGCCTTGTATACAATGTTTTTAACATTGATATGGCCTATTTGATTCCTGCAAGTCCAACCACGCGATCACCATTAGAGAATACGTTACGTTTCTCAATGGCATTCAATATTGACGGCTTTTTAGCGCAGTAAACCATTCATAAGTTTTTTGGTTAGTTAAAACTAAAATCGCATTCTTTTTTGCTAGGTGCGGTTTTGGATTATTTTTGTCGCACTAAACACATCTAATAATGGCGAAAAAGCGCATTACAAAAGCGACCTATCTCAAATGGTACGAAGACATGCTTTTCTGGAGAAAGTTTGAAGACATGTCGGCAGCCTTATACATCCAGCAAAAAATTCGTGGATTCCTACATTTATACAATGGACAAGAAGCTGTTTTGGCAGGTTCAGCCTATGCAATGGAGGACGGTGACAAAATGATTACGGCTTACCGAAACCACGTTCAACCTATTGCTCTTGGTGAGGACCCAAGAAGAATAATGGCAGAATTGATGGGTAAGGTAACGGGTACTTCACGCGGTAAAGGAGGCTCTATGCATATGTTTTCACCCGAACTCGGCTTCTGGGGTGGACACGGTATTGTAGGTGGTCAAATTCCTTTAGGTGCAGGCTTAGCTTTTGCGGATAAATACAAAGAAAAAAAGAATGTTACGCTCACCTACATGGGTGATGGCGCAATAAGACAAGGTGCATGGCACGAAACGGCTAACTTGGCAATGATCTGGCAATTACCGGTAGTCTTTATTGTAGAGAACAATGGCTATGCTATGGGAACATCAGTTGAGCGCACGGCGAATCATACTGATATCCATAAGCTTGGTGAAGGATATGAAATGCCAAATCGTGCTGTAGACGGTATGGATCCCATTGCTGTGTATGATGCAGTTCACGAAGCAATGGAACGCGCTCGTAAAGGAGATGGTCCAACGCTTCTTGAAATACGCACATACCGTTATAAAGGGCACTCCATGTCTGATCCACAGAAATATAGATCTAAGGATGAAGTAGCTGAATATCAAGCAAAAGATCCAATTACCTTATGTTTGAATAAAATCAAAGAGGAAAAGTGGGCTAGCGACTCGGAAATTGAAAAAATCAATCAGCGCGTTAAAGACTTGGTTAAAGAATGTGTTGAATTCGCTGAAGCTAGTGACTTCCCCGATGCTTCCGAAGTGTATCAAGGTGTATATGCTCAAGAAGATTATCCATTTATTAAAGATTAATAGGAATTATGGCTATCGTTATTAATATGCCCCGTCTTTCGGATACAATGACTGAGGGGGTTGTGGCTAAATGGCACAAAAGCGTTGGAGATAAAGTAAGTGAAGGAGATTTACTAGCTGAGATTGAAACGGATAAAGCCACAATGGAATTTGAGGCTTTCCCAGGTCAAGAAGGTATTCTTCTTTACATTGGAACCGGTGAAGGCGAAACGTCTCCGGTGGATACGGTTTTAGCGATCCTTGGTGAAGAGGGTGAAGATATAGAATCTCTTAAAGGAGGTTCTGTGCCAACAGAAGAGCCCGTCAAAGAAGAGGCTCCAGCACCAGCTCCTGTTAAAGAGGCTCCAGCCCCGGCGGCTCCAGTTGCTACCCCAGCTCCGGCAGCACCAATTGTTGTCCCATCAGACGGAAGTGTAAAGGCTTCTCCTCTAGCAAGAAAGTTGGCATCAGAGCGCGGTATTGATTTAAACATGCTTCAAGGTTCGGGAGACCATGGTCGTATCATAAAACGCGATGTAGACTCCTTCAATCCAGCATTTCATACTTCAGCGCAGCCAGGGGTCAACACTGTGCCTGCGGGTGTAGAAAACTTTACTGATACGCCTGTTAGTCAAATGCGTAAAGTAATTGCAAAGCGGTTGAGCGAAAGTAAGTTTAGTGCCCCTCATTTTTACATAACCATGGACATAAACATGGATCGTGCTATAGATGCGAGAAAGGCACTGAACGCAAATGGGGATACAAAAATCAGTTTTAATGATTTGGTAATAAAATCATGTGCCCTTGCGCTTAAAAAACACCCTGCAATAAATTCAGCATGGATGGGTGATAGTATTCGCCAGAGTGATCATGTCCACATTGGCGTTGCAGTTGCAGTAGAGGATGGCTTATTAGTGCCTGTTCTCAGACATGCAGATCTAATGCCTTTAGCTCACATTAGTGCAAGTGTTAAAGACTTGGCCGGCAAAGCAAAAGATAAAAAATTACAGCCTGCGGATTGGGAAGGAAATACTTTTACAATTTCGAATCTTGGTATGTTCGGTATTGAAGAGTTCACTGCGATTGTGAACCCTCCAGATGCCGCTATACTTGCGGTAGGAGGAATCAAACAAGTGCCTGTTGTAAAGGACGGTGCTGTAGTGCCGGGGAATGTGATGAAAGTTACATTAAGTTGCGATCATCGAGTAATTGATGGAGCTTCAGGAGCAGCATTTTTGCAAACTATTAAAGGGTTTTTAGAAAATCCAATTACGATGTTCGCGTAATAGGTACTTGAATAGTATATTTAATAACAGCCCGAACTAACGTTCGGGCTGCTTTGTTTAATGTCTATATTGGAATTGCTATGAAAAACATTTGGATTACCGGAGGTTCCCGAGGAATAGGACTAGAAACTGTTAAAGCATTTTTGGCAGATCATTTTACTGTTGTAGTATTAACAAGAAACTGCAATGCACTTGCAGGACTTCAAGAACAATACCCTAAAACTCTTATATGCAAGTCCATAGATCTTGTCAATATCAGAAAGGATGATCTGCCCAAATTGCAAGTTGATGCATTAATTAACAATGCAGGCGCCTTGGTAAACAAATCATTTGATTCAATTACTTCAGAGGATTTACATCGGGTTTACAGAACGAACGTTTTTGGTCCAATACATTTAATTCAGATGTTAATGCCTCAATTCAGTAAAGGAATACATGTGGTAAACATAAGCTCTATTGGGGGAGTCACTGGTTCTGTGAAATTCGCCGGTCTAAGTGCTTATAGCTCTTCCAAAGGTGCGCTAAGCATACTTACAGAGTGTCTCCAAGCAGAATACGGTGAGTCAACGAATTGGACATTTAACTGTCTTGCCTTAGGTGCGGTACAAACTGAAATGCTTGAAGAAGCGTTTCCTGGTTATCAAGCTCCCGTTCATCCTGAACAAATGGCTGAGTACATTAAGCACTTTACACTTAACAATCACAAGGTCATGCGAGGTAGAGTAGTAGAGGTTTCATTGTCAACACCATAATACTCAGAGCTATAGCAATCAGTAAAAAAAGTTAGTCTTTATAGGGTAAGTGTAATTATTACACTTAGATTTGCAACCGCTTTGGAAACAGGGCATGTTCTTTTCAAGGGTAGTTGTTTTTGCAGCGTAATAATGAGACGTCAATCAATATAATATTTGAGAATAAAAAGCTCTGTACGATTACTGAGTATAACATTAGATGATGTATCTTTGCGCTCCTTGGTTTTGAAAAAATAAGTCGAGGGATTGAACTTCTTAATCGAAAGAAAAAGATTTCAATAAAAAACAAAGAAAAGTGTTGTGTAGTTAAAATTAGGCTGCGTACATTTGCCGCCCCGTTCGAGAGAAAGGGGAGAGAAAGAAAAAAGTTCTTTACATATTGATTTAAGAAACAAGGAATGCAAAAAACCTTGTCAATTATCCTTGAGTTAATAGCTAGGAAACAAACACAA
>Ga0228674_1002196_pt1 | contig 10943 bp, 15 predicted proteins | sample 1D_rmetaG_FD_189054 | JGI IMG/M metagenome (GOLD analysis project Ga0228674, IMG submission 189054) | Seawater microbial communities from Monterey Bay, California, United States - 1D_r | ecosystem: Environmental > Aquatic > Marine > Coastal | place: USA: California | collected 2016-09-26
GACAAGAAACCTACGTCAGGTATCACACCCCGTACACCTAAGCAGAAAGACCTTATCGACGCTATCAAAGGGAGTAAACAGGTTCTCATCTTAGGTCCAGCAGGTACAGGTAAGACCTATGTGACAGCCACATGTGCTGCTGACCTATATACCCTCAAGGAAATAGACAAGATTGTCATTACACGACCTCACGTAGCTGTAGGTAAGGACATTGGTTTCCTGCCGGGTACACTAGAGGAAAAGGCACAACCTTGGGCACTACCTGTACTTGATGTACTCACTAAGCACTTGAGTAAGGGTACAGTAGATACTGCACTAAAGTCAGGTAACATTGAAGTGGCTACCTTAGCTCTAATGAGGGGTCGTAGCTTTGACAATGCCTTCATCATCGTAGACGAAGCACAGAACATAGAGATACCTGAGATCAAGATGCTCTTGACACGTGTGGGAGAAGGCTCTACTATTGTTCTTAATGGGGACATTCAACAGTCTGACCTAAAGGTTACTTCTGGCCTAGCCAAGGTAATTCACTTGGCAAAGAAACATATGTTGGATGTACCTGTTGTAGAGTTTGGCATTGAGGACATTGTTCGTAGTGGTATCTGTGCTGAGTGGGTAAAAGTGTTTGTCAAGGAGAACCTGTAGTTGGCTAAATGGAAGGAAGAAGTGTTGAACACTATTCGAGAGTACGACCCTGTAGAGAAACCTATGCACTACAATCATTCCGAGGGAATTGAGTGTATTAAGTACATCAAGCAGGTACTAGGACTAGACGGTTTCATTGCTTATTGTCGTGGTAACGTAATGAAGTACAACCACCGTGCCTTTTATAAAGGTAATCCCGCAGAGGATATGGCTAAAGCTGAGTGGTACTTGAAGCGGGCTAACGAAGCCCTACTGGAGAAACATAAATGAGGATAAACATATGTACACAGCTTTAATCTTAGCTTGTGGGGTAGACTTAACGTCATGTCAGTCTTTCATGTACCCACTACCCCTACCTGACGAAGAGACTTGCATGAGTACCTTAGCAGAAGGTATTGACACACTAGAGGGTCAGGGCCTTTATATTCGGGACTATACCTGTCACCAGTGGCAGACAGACACTTAAACAATAGAAAAAGCCGCAGGTATCCACTCAAGGACGCCTGCGGCTTTATTGTATTTAATAACTTGTTTACTAATTACTTCGTTTGAATAACGACATAGTACGTCTAGCTATCTCCCTCGGAGAGGGAATGAGGAAGCCACACAACACACCAAAGGCTAAGACTAGCCACAGTGGGTACTCGTTAACCACAACAGTCTCTACAGCGTCTGAGGACACCCTTGTAGTCGTGTTACGTTGGTCTATGGTGTCTACCCTACTGTTGGGTCTTACACTCACTGTAGGGGCTACATTATTTGTCGTGCCAATCGTCTGGGAGTTGGTTTTCCCCGCCTGTACGTTCGCCGCTACGTTTGGACCCCCTCCCGTGAGAAACTGAGGTATTTGACTGCAACTTACCGTAAGCATCAAAACCAAAGGAAGCAGCAGCAAAAGAGAAGATAGGCCAGACAAGGACTTCGACAATCTCAACATCTTTAGTCTCCACGACATATACTAGCCAGATAAGAAGGACTACAGCCAACTCTCTCTTAAAGGTCTTCTTAGTTAGAACGGGCTTCTCTTTCGATTGCATCACGAATAGCCTTTAGGTTTTCATCTATCCGAGCCATCATCACAGCTTGATCTTGGACCATGTTCTCCATAGCCTCAATCCTAATCTCTGCTCGCATGATAGAACGAGAGTTGTTGTCAACATCATTCCGTAGAGTAGCGACAAACCAGATAAGGGCAATAGTCTGTAAGATGATGGCAAAGATGAAAGTTACGGGGACACCTTTGGATAAGTGCCAAGGTTCTTCACTCATGGGTATGCCTTTCGAGAGAGTTGATAGTGTGGGCCATCAGGGAAGCTCTTCCAGTCACCACCCCACTCAAGGTCTACCTCAAGCTCTTCGGCAGCTTGTTTCATAGCATCAGCGATAGGGTAGAAGTATTCCCAATCCCATGAGATAGGCCAAGGGGCAATGTCTACAGCATGGCCTGTTAAGTGGCGTGAGTTCATTGTAGTAGACTTACCAGTCTTATACAATTCACGCTGACGATTAATGTTACGTATACCCTCAATTACAGTGAAGTCCTGTTCTGTAATCTGGATAGCTCGTTTGACAACATCCACAAGGTCAGGGTGAACACCTGATAGGTTCTGTAGGCTACGATTACCTAGTTTGTATGACATGTGTTGGTACTCCTAGGGCTTGACGGGCCATACAACAGTGTTTGGGAAGCCCTCTTGCTCTGGAACGTCCCGCAGCGCTTGGCGGTAGGTTGCCCATGCGGCTTGGTCGACGGGTGCGTCTGCCACTTGCGTCCAGTCGGATGAAATTAACTCAGCGTCACGATAAGACCTAATTTCAGAAGCCGTTAGGGTTGGCTTCCTATCAATCACACCTGCAAAACCTGAAACTTTTTCTACAGCTTCGGAGTAGCCTTCATCCTCAGGAAAATAGGCAACTACATTACCCACTCCATCAACCCGAATGACATTTACTTGCGTATCGTCTGTCCAAAAATAATCAAACATATCAAAGATTGCTCGCTACATCAAAAATGTTTCGGGTTAAGTAAGTGTCGGATACCCCGCAGCCAAAACCTGAAAGTCTAGAATTATTATTGCTAGGGAATGTACTGCGATGAAGCCATTTAATCTCATCACCAACAGTAATTGATAGGTCAGCCGTTCTAGTAACAGGGGTGTTGGTGTAGCTACTCCAACTGGCTATCTCCACGTCGTTTTTCATTAGCCTCAAGAAAGCGCCTTGACCACCACCAGTTGGGCCGCCCGTGCTATCATAGTGGTTAACGGAAAACCTAGCTGACCCACTAATTTTAAGTATATCATATGTGCCACCCGGACCCTCATTTCCCAATGACGTATCTCCGAGAGTAAAATCAACTAAGCCAAGTGAACCGTTGATATTATAAACGTCGGATGCAGTAACGGTCAGAGAAGGTAAATCTGAGGGTTGTGCCGCTGCCTTAGCTCTAATTTTAGGAGCGCCTGTTGCACCTTCTGAAATAGCAATAGGGTTATCCCGCATAGCCGACATAAGTTCAGACGTAACAGGAGCCTTCGGGTCTAACTGTGTGTCTGTAATAGTTGTCCAGTCCGTCATATTATGCTCCGGTTAAATTATCTGGTAGGGTTCGTCGGTGAAGATGATGCCAGCAGCATCTGCAATATAACAACCATCTTCTTTTTCTTCGGTAGTGGCAGTGTCATAGCCATTAGCATCATTTTCCATGATGTAGCCATATTTACCTAAGTATAAATACTCTTGAGCGAGTATCTCTATCTCATGCCCAGCTACAGTTTCTGTTCTTTGAATTACCTCAAACAGAGTTGGGATAGGCTTTCCTGTGTCATCAGTTATAACACGACTTGACACTTCAATAACATCGGTGAGACCAATGTCAATGTCCTTGATGTCAAGTTTTATCTTTAGCACTTTAGGGGCACTATTAAACCTAGTAAGGAGTCGTAGAGACCTAATACGAACAGCAGCGTCTCTACCTAAGTTTAGCCAACGACAAAAAATCTCCCTGATACGAACATCATTGTAGGAGTTCTCTTGTTCAGCTACTGCATCTACAGTGACCCTAATCCTGTCGTAGTTAGATTTATCTTTAGGTCCGTCTGTTGGGTTAGCTTGCACAGAGTAGAAGTGTATCTGAGTTAGTCTGTCTTCATCACGATCCTCTTGAGAGATTTTCTTGATGTTAGCGTCGTCAGATAAAGTAAAAGGAACATCGTCAATATCAAGAGGCTTAGTCAACTTCATCTTAATCTCTTGGCCTACATCATCCCACCAGATACTTGCACCAAGTACAGCTAACTCTCCAATTAGAGTAGCTACAGCAGTGGGTTCTGTAATGACAGTGTTCAGCAGTAGGGTAGCAGCCCACCTCTCAGCCTCTTCCTGCCAATCAGCAGTAGGTAGATAAGAAGCTGGTATGTCGGTGTAGTTAGATAGGAGGTCGTCTAATACCTCACTAATTAGTGCGTCTTCGTACACAATAGCTTCTTGGAGAGTGTCACCTTGAGAGTGTTCGTCCTCTTCAGTCCTATACAGACCACGACCAGTAATTGTGATAGTGTCTGAGCTTCTAGTGTAAGAAACAACTTCGTCACCGATAACAGCATAACCAGAAGCAGGGTACTCTGACCCAATACCTGATGGAGACAAATCAAAAGTGATTAGACCTGTGGTAATGTCCTCACTTAGCTCACCCTTACTAGCAAAAGGTGCAGTGGCACTTTTCTTTTCAGCTAGAGTAAGTACGTCCTTAGCCTCAAAGGTTACGTTACCGTTGTCGTCTGGTCCAGAAACCTCAGTCATAATAAAGTGTCTGGTTTGCAAGACAGTCAGTACGCCACCGTCTACATACCCGTCAACAACCCTTAAGGCACGACCAGCATAAAAGGGAAACCTGCTTTTTAGCTTAGTAAAGAATGACCCACGTTCTGCTGGATCATACCCACCCTCGTCAGTTTGTGCTGTGCCATCAACCCTACCAGACTGGTACTTATCCAGAAACCTGTCGTGGTAAGCAAAGTCAGCTAGTTTAACTATGACCTTACCCCTCTTACCTAAGGCACCAAGTTTAGGTGTCGTACCACTAATGTTCACAGAGGAGCTAAAAGCTGAGACCGACTTGAGTGCAGGAAAGTACACGTCCCCCTTAGGGGAACTAGCAGTGGGGGTAATAAACTTAAGGGTCTTTGTCCCCTTATCGAAGTTAGCAGTTGACTGGCAAGTAGCAAAGGTATTAAAGCACTTTCTAACACCAGTAGTACCTAACACTGCATCACAAGCCCCCGTCCCGTAGGAAAGAGTACAATAGTCAATATCAATCTCTACGATTTGGACGGGTTCTATATTAGCCAACGTAGGCCTCCATTTGCAATGAAACTTGGTAGAATATACCGTTGCTTCCAAAAGTGGGTCTCATCTCTCCCCCAGAAGTGCGCCTTGCGTATGCGACATCCTTGTCAAACACGGAAGGACCAGCAGCCCAGAAAAAAGTTTTAGCTGAGTTGTAGTGGTAACGGAAGTCTTGAAAGGCAGTGCTTTCTACTTCACTTCTCTCTAGGATATTCAAATTGACAGAAGTGTCTGCACTCTTCCTCACGATACGGTTCTGGAAGAACTGACCACCTAAAGAGGTGTTCTGTAGAAGTTCAATCTCTTCCGCCATCCAGATGGGCGTGTAAGAAGGGACAATACCAGTCTCAAAGATCAGAGGTACACCCAAGAACAAGTTACCTATAGAGGGTGCAGCAGTTGCCCCTGTAACGACCAAACTAAACTCGTCTGTACTTGGTGTATCACCAAAACTAGCTTCATCAAATAAGATGAGAATAGTTGTGTCGTCACTAGGTGTAATAGTCGCTAGGGTGGTAGTACCCCTCTTTACAGCGACAGTGGCACCTTGAGTACCTAAGTCATGGGCAGCGATGCCCACAACACTAGCATTAGCACTTGTAGATAAGCTACAGGTAACTGTACCGGAGGTTGTAGTAGGCTTCCAGTAGTCAAAGGTACTATCAGTGAGTAGGTTCTCTACTTCATTGTTAGTAGCCTCTGTGGAAGCCGACACAGTGCCACCTAGTAGGACATTATCCCACAACACCATAGGGGCTTTATCTAGGTCTACCTCAGTTCTTTCAATGTAGATCATCTTGCAACCTCAAACACAAAGCCTCTGTTTTCATTTTCTTCATATAGAGCCTCGAAGATGTTAGATAGTTGCTCCCCACTTATGAGGCTACTACGATCAATACCTTCGATTATAACCTTCTGTGGAGTAGCTGGTTGTGATTGTGCTGGCATAGTGGCAGCGGCACCATCTTGAGAAGAACCTAATCCCCCACCGCCACCAGAACTAAGCGCACCACCAGCTTGCATGAGGCCAGTTGCAGCTACAATACCTGCTTGAACCTTAGTAAAGCCTGCGATTTTAGCTGCTGCTGGTGGACCCAAGATAGGGCCGAGTTCTGCTAAAGCCCTAACCTGAGCCGCAGCACCACTAGCAATAATCTCAGCTATTCTTAGACCCTTAGTCAAAGCTATAGAGGCGATAGCTGCGGCTTTGGATTTTCCGGCAAACATATTTAACAAGCCAGCAAGGTCTCCGTACATGGCCTTAGCTGAACCGGAAACCATGTCGCTTTCCCTCTTCTTAATTTTAACTAGCCTATCTGAATACTCTTGCTCTAGTCGGAGTTTAGCTTCTGCTTGCCCGCCAATGATCTCAAGTTCGGTTTCGTTATATTGACCCAAGAGTTCAAGTTGTTCACTACGCCACTGTTCTAGGGTCTCTCTTTCGGTCATAAGACCTTCTATAAAGGACTCTAGGCCGTTGTCTTCGGTTGGCAGTGAAGAGGTGCCAGTGTCGTCGCCATAAATAGACTCTCCGTTTAAGGTAGGGTCTCTGGGGTCAGTAGTCCCCCTACCGCCGTACTTATTTAGGGCTTGACCACCACGAGTAAATCCTATTTTGTCCGCATCAATAGCGGCCTGTAGGTTACGGGCAAAAGAACCTGCGGCTGTAGCTGTGTCTTCGGTTTCCCTGCGTATCTGAGACATAATCAGAGCTATTCGACTGAGCCTCGACTCAGATGCAGACTCAGCTTCCGCTTGCTTCCTAGCAGACTCCTCCGCCTCTTCTCGCATCCTCTTTTGCGCCTCACGGAATACCCTAATGCCACTCTGCACGGCTTCTTCTCTAGCCTGTACGGAGTCTTCGTCCATTTGACGGACTTTCAGGTAAGCCTCACGAAAGAAACTAACCATCTCTCTGGTGTACTCTTCTACACCTTCAAGAGCCTCGTCAGACTCTTTTTTCCTGAGGGTGGCTAGTCTGTTCTCAGCCTCTTCAACCTTTGCCAATGCAGCTTGTACTTCATCCGATGCGTCAAGTCGATTTTGAAGTATTTCTTCTTCTTGCTCAAGAGTTCTAGAAACACCGACAGATTCTACGGCTAGTTCCTGTTTTATGCTTCTTACGAGGGCATTGTAAGTACTTGTGTAATCTGCAAGAGCCTTTTCTTGAGCCTCTATGGATAAACTTTCCTCTACAGAAATACCCAACTTTGCGGCAGATTGTGTCCTCAAGTAGTCTTTTAGGCTTGAATCTAAGGATTTAATCCTATCTTCGAACTCGGAAATGTCATCAGAGGCTTCTTTTGCCTGTTCTCCAGACCTCATAAAAGCAGCGCCAATGGCAGTAACCAGAGGGATAACGATACCAAGACCCGCAGACAACCCAATCAAGGCTGTGGTACTAAGACCAAAGGCCCCTGTCATAAGGGGTAGGATACCTACCAACTGAGTTGCCTGTTGTCCGAAGGCAACAAAAGGACTTGTGCCAGATTGTACCTGAACTAAGAAGTCACCAATCTGATAACCCGCTTGCTGAGTAACGACACCAAACCTGTTGCTAGCTTTAGTTGCAGCCATTTGAGTTTGGCTCAGAGCTTTCATCTCTGCCCGATAAGCTCTTAGGCTTTGAGCAGCCTCAGCACGGGTAATAACCCCAGCCTTTAGTGCCGCACGAATTGCGTCGTGACCCTTCTTCATACGCATCTGTGCAGCATAAACAGGATCGATAGCGGCCTTTAGTTGTGAGTAAGAGGCAGCAGCTTTAGATACCTCAGCATCTAGCTGTTGAAACACCGAGGCAGATTCTCTAGCTGATTTATTAGATAGAGTTTGAGCACGATAGTTTTTCTCTAGCGTAGCGTTAATTCTACCCTGTTCAGCTTGGAACCGTTCTTGCCAGCTAACTACCTTACGAAAACCTTGCTCAAAGGCTTTAGCTGTGTCCTTAGACGCCTTACCCATACGGATAAGTTCATCTACAGCACGGGATACCTCACTGCTATCTACCTCAAACTTTAAGTCAGCCATTCGCTACCCTCATATAAACTGCATCGACTTCCTTGATTGCTACCACATCACGAGGTTCAATAGGTGTCTCAGTCAGTTCCTTCCACGCTTTAATTTGTTCATAAGTTATCGGGTTAGGGCCAGAGAAGCCTTGAGTTCTGCTGTTGCTTAATGTAATAAAGGCAGACCAGACATGAGATAGAGGCATAGGAAATTCTGTCGGGGGTTCCAATGCCTCTGGTCTACGTCCAATCTGCCTCTCTACTTGTTCTAAGTGTTCACGTTCTGTAGTGCCATCCTTGTCAGGGCGGTTGAGCTTAAACTGGTGTTCAGCCCAATCACACAACTGAGAAGTTAGGCTTTGGTAAAATCCAGAGAGTCTGCTAATGCTCCCTCAATCTGGTCCTTAATCCAAAACACTTCTTCGTATAGTTCTTTAGCCTTGGCGACAGATAGTTTGGGTTTCTCACCACCATAGGTGATATTCCAATCAGCAGTGATCTTAGAGAGAAGCGTAAGTGTTGCCTCTTCAATATCCTGTGCTGTGAAGTCTTGCTTCTTTCCACTCTGCATAGCTTTAAGACGTTTGTTCGTCTGTTCGTGCAGTACAGCTTTATGCTCTTTAGAGTGACTAGCATAGACCGTGATGGTCATAGGCGTCTTGTCGTCATTCTTGAGGGCAGCACCAGTGTTAGGGTGTACTAGAGCAACTTCTACTGTGTCGCTTGTAGGCTTAAGGTTAATCAAATCCATTGTCGAGTTCCTTCGGGGATTATGTCGGGTGAAGTTAGTGTGGAGACCCCTGACCCGACTCAAGGGCCTCCACGTACCTACGTAGGTATTCTTTAGTAGCGTAAGCTACGCTGACTTAGTTTATGCTGGGCGTGTGATCTTGAGGTTAGTGCCTTCTGTAGCGTCATAGAGAGCCACAAACGACATATTGATGATACGGCTGTTAGGCCCATCAACACCAACGTCAGCAGAGTTAATCTTAACTTTAGGGAAGAGGAAGGTGTAAGCGTTAGCCCCTGTAGGGTCGTCTACGGACACTTCAATCTCAGTCTCAGTCTCGTTAAGGAAACGGTTAATCAGGGAGGCATCTTCGAAGTAAGCTGTAAGCGTACCTTCTACCTCTGCACGACCATACTCAAGGGAGGGAGCACTATCATCACCAATAACGAAGGTGGGTGCGAAAGAGTTAGTCAATGTGAAGTCAAGGCCAGTTATGATAGCGACAGAAGAAGCACCGCCTACGTTACCGATACCAATGTCACCGGAGTAGCTATCGAAGGGTGCAGCACCTGAAGCGGCATCTTGGGTCTTCTCTGTGCCACTGATGGTCATGTCTTTACCAACCATACCGAAGGTGGTAGTCACCATCTGGTTAGGGGCAAGGGAAACACCCATAGTGGAAACAGACATACCAGTAAACACACGGGCTTGGTCGATGTCAGCAGCGTAGTCTTCGATAGAGAAGAACTTAGGGGTAGTGCCAACTTTTAGTGTGACAGTATCCCAAGTGTTCAGCATAGCCGATTCAAGGAAAGCATCGTAGTCAGCATCACGAAGGTCAGCGACAATATCACCAGACACTTGACGGTTGCCATGACGGTCTACACGAGGCATACGGTCAGCTTGGATGTCGTTACCAGCCACACGATCTTTAGTGAGGTTCAAAGAGTGTGTGCTGAAAGGGAGGTTAGTGAAGTTACCAGCAGGTGTCGTACCAAACGTAGATTCTACGATGTAGGACAGGCTGGAACGTGAGCCTTGTGCGAAAGCCATATTAGTTCTCCTGTGAGGATTATCTGTAGATGTACCAACCAATGTTGACTGGTATCATATAAAAAGGTCCATCAATCTCTGCCATTTCTCTTTCGGCATAACGGATGGATACGATAGTGCCACTATAGCTTACGTCAGTCGCAGCCTCAAAAGCATCTATAATCTTGTCTGCTAGTTCATCCCCAGCAGAGGGGCCTTGGTCTTCGGGAACATAGCACTCAACACGGTAGATACCCTGATAGAACATCTGGGGGTTAGTGCCTCGTACAGCAGGTTCACGACGAGTTGGGATAAGACGGGGTTTAACGTAAGGGGTGCCAGTAGTAGGGCTAAACTGTACGTTCTCCCAACCAACAGAAGGCAAACCAGAGACAGAGCTTAGGTTAGTCTCAAGTGCAGCCCGAATGTCATCATAGATACTTGCCATTACCTGAACCTATCCTGTGTCCTTAGAAACACATTGTGCTTCTGCTCAACTATTTTATTATGGGGAGACCTGTTACGAAGTGTAAAGCCTTCACTCTCAAGGGGGTCGATGTTTCTTACTTCCGCCCTAAGCCTTGCAGCTTCATCCTGTTTCTTGGCATCTTTAGCGCCTACAGGTATAATAGGTTTGTTTGCAGAAGTGCGAGAACGACCACTACTGTCACCTCTAGGTCTAACCGAAAAGGACTCCACATAAGCACCCGTCTGTACAGGGGAGATAGCAGCAGCGTAGCTTACAACCTCTTCGCCTTTGGTCCAGACACTCTCTTTAATCTTGTTCTCTACCTGTTCCATCTTCTTGTAGAAGGAAGAGTTAATGGTGATCTGTGTCTTACCCATAGGCTATTCCTCTACGTGGCAGAGGTAACAAACAGCAGCACCATCAGAAAAGATTGTAGTGACAGACACAATAACTACTTTGTCGCCATTACCTACGATAACATCTTTCTCGTCAGGCTCTACAGGAAACCCTAAGGCAGGGATAATACACTTGCGAGTACCCTTCTTAATCTGGTCTACGTTAAGGGTTTCGTAGTTGTAGAAGTAACCAGTAAAGTTGTAGTCGGTAGTGGCTGCATTATCTACTTGACCTGTAGCTGGGTTATAAGTTCCCCCAGTGGTAACTTTAGTGAGGGTTAATGCCTCTCCGAAGTCACGGACTAGATTAAGTAGGT
>Ga0228674_1002199_pt1 | contig 10929 bp, 12 predicted proteins | sample 1D_rmetaG_FD_189054 | JGI IMG/M metagenome (GOLD analysis project Ga0228674, IMG submission 189054) | Seawater microbial communities from Monterey Bay, California, United States - 1D_r | ecosystem: Environmental > Aquatic > Marine > Coastal | place: USA: California | collected 2016-09-26
AATTTAAGCTATGAAAAAGATTTACTTAAGTATTCTATCGCTTGCAATTGCCGTTGGTGCAAATGCGCAGCAAACTACTGGTAAAAAGGTGTACAAGCATGAGAGAGGCGTTTCGTCTGTGGCTCACGCTGTTAAACCTGTTGCCAATCAAGAAAAAGCAACAGTTCTTTGGGGAGATACATTTGATGGTACTCACGTATGGACAGCAATCAATCAAAATGGACAGACGGTTCCTGCTGATTGGGTTACAACTAGTGTTGATGCTGACATGCCAAATGCAGCGCCATCATTATTCCCATTCAACTCTTCAACAAGCAATGGTTATGCATTAATCAACTCTGATGGTTCTGCAGGGAATACTGATGGTGACGGTGCAATTGTTGCTCAGTACAGATCAGAAATGATTGATTTGACTGCAAATGCTGCCGTTGTTCTTCGGTTTAACCACAACTACCGTTGGTGGCACGAAGATAGAGGAGTAAGAGTTTCAGGAGATGGTGGTTTCACATGGACTGAATACCCATTGACATCTGACCAGGGTGGTATTTTTACGAATGGATACCCAAACAATCAAAACTCTTTGAACCCACAATCTGAGTTACTTAATATCTCTGCAGTTGCAGGTGGACAGGATAGCGTTATGCTAGAGTTCTACTACAACGATAATGATTTTTGGGGATGGTACTGGGCAGTTGATGATGTTGAAATCATCGAGCAACCAGCTGATGACATCGTTCTTCTTTCATCTTACTTCAGTGGATCAACTAATGGTGGTACTGAATATGGACAAACTCCATTGACACAATTAGATGCTTCTTACGATATCGGTGCTGAAGTTTGGAACTTTGGAACATCTGATGCAGCTACTGTTGGTCTTGTTGCAGATTTCACTTCATTCCAAGGAACGGGAGCTAATTCATTAATCGTTTCTGGAGATACTGCATTGGTAGAGGAGCTTGCTGCTACACCTGCACTTGCAGTTGGTGTTTACAATGGTACTTACACTGTTGTTTCTGCTGGTGAGCTTCCAGGTTCTGCTGAATTTGCAGATAACGTAATGTCTAGAAACTTTGAGGTTACTAACGATATTTATGCTCTTGATGGTCTAGATAATAATCCTGCTGCTACTGAGGTGTTAGCTAACATTGGTACTGGTTCTTTCAACGGAGGTGAGGATGGATTAGTAGTTGGTGCATATTACCAAATTAAAGCTGCTGCTGATATTTCAGGAATTCGTGTAATGCTTGATGCTAACACAGTTGCAGGTGGAGATATCTCTGCTTCTTTGAAAGATACATCAACTTGGTACCTTAACGATATGAGTAGCCTTGTTTCTTCTGCATTGTACACTGTTACAGCTGCTGATGTTTCTCAAGGATATGCTGATGTAGTTTTTGATCAAGTATACAACGCTGCACCAAATGCATACTATGCATGTGCTGAATTGTACTCAAACGGAAACACGAATGATATCATTGTCATCGATGATGAGACTGTTGCACAGCCAAATGGTGCATCTATGATTTACATTCCTGGTGATCAAGTATACACTAACGGTACTGCGATAGGTGTTCGTATGTTGATGGGTGACCAATGGGGAGCTGGAGTTGATGAAAACACACTTGCTGGTGTTTCTCTATTCCCGAATCCATCTACTGGAATCGTAACTATCTCGAACAACAACAATTTCGCTGGTGAAGTTGCTGTATACGATATGCTTGGAAAAGTTGTTGCTACAACTACTTTGAATGGTGTTACTACTCTTGATCTTACTGGAAACGGTACTGGAGTTTACATCGTTAAAGTATCAAGCGATAACGGATCATTCATCGAACGTGTAGTTATTAAATAGTTTTAATACTTCCTCTTAAAGAGGATCTAATAACATTAGAAAGTCGGTTTCAACATAGTTGGAACCGACTTTTTGTTTTCTGTTTCATTTATTATGCCTAAAATTGTCGCATGAAAGCATATATTTTCCCTGGTCAAGGTGCTCAATTCTCAGGAATGGGTAAAGACTTATACGAGAACTCTGAAATCGCTAAATCAATGTTTGATAAAGCAAATGAAGTTCTAGGATTCGATATTACTTCAATTATGTTCGAAGGAACAGATGAAGAATTAAAACAAACGAAAGTAACTCAGCCCGCAATTTTTTTGCATTCAACAATTCTTGCAGCTACGTTAGGTGAGAGTTTCAAACCTGAGATGGTTGCCGGTCATTCTTTAGGTGAACTCTCGGCGCTTGTGGCTAATCAAACGTTAACTTTTGAAGATGGGTTAAGACTTGTTTCAAAAAGAGCACTTGCCATGCAGGCTGCCTGTGATTATGTTCCATCAACGATGGCGGCAATTCTTGGATTAGAGGATGAGGTAGTTGAGAAAGTGTGTGAAGAAATAGAAGGAGTAGTAGTAGCTGCTAATTACAATTGTCCAGGACAATTAGTTATTTCAGGAGCTATTCCAGCAGTTGAGGCTGCTTGCACTTCCCTAACTGAGGCTGGTGCACGTAGAGCACTTATGTTACCTGTTGGAGGTGCATTTCATTCTCCATTAATGGAGCCAGCACGCGAAGAATTAGCTGCTGCAATTGAAGCAACGACTTTTTCTCAACCTAGCTGTCCTGTATATCAAAACGTTGTAGCTAATGCAGTTATTGATCCTACTGAGATCAAGTCAAACTTGGTAGCTCAGCTTACGGCACCTGTACGATGGACACAAACAATGAATCAGATGATTGCCGATGGAGCAGCTGAAGTGGTGGAAGTTGGACCTGGAAAGGTTCTTCAAGGATTATTTAAAAAAGTAGATAGAAAGTTTCCAACATCTAGTGCAGAGCTGGCTTTGAGCTAAGATGAGTTTAGTATATATTTAATCCCGATTCGATGAATCGGGATTTTTTTTGCTCTTTTTTTATGGAATTCTATTTCATCTCTCATCTCCTTAGAGTTACAATTAACAAACTCTAAAATAAAGGATATGAAAAATGCACTAGTTATGATCGCATTCTTCTTAGCTGGACAGGCAATGTCGCAACAAGCGCTAGGAGAAGTAGTAGGAAATGTTTACGAAAACGATACGAAAAACCCAGCCGTGGATGCGGTAGCTCTAATCGAATCAATGGGTATTAAATATCAAGCGAGAGTTGATCTCGATGGAAGATTTAGAATCCCTGCAATTCCAGCTGGAACTTACGTAATGGAAATTCGTTATCAACAAGATACATTAAAAAACTTAGTAGTTGAAGTTCCGATGGATGGATTCCATAATTCAGGCGATATCGCTTTTTACACTTCGTCATTTATAGATTTAGGAGGTGTTGAAATTAGAGCCAATGATCCGAATGAGATCAAGCTAATTGATGGAAACCTTCCAGTGGTTTCAATTTCAGCAAAGGAAATTGATAAGTCGCCAATGAAGTTTGATATCAAAGGAATGGTAGCTTCGATGACATCGAATGTTCAACAAACTGCAGATGGATCACTCGTTTTTAGAGGTGCCAGAAAAGGCGATATGATCTATATGATTGACGGTGTAAAGACACGTGAAGCTGGATCTGTTCCAGGGGCATCAATTGGTCGAATGATGGTTTATGCAGGTGGATTACCAGCAAAATATGGAGATACGCTCGGTGGTGTAGTAGTAATGGAATCAAAAAGCTATTTCGATCTATACCGCTCATGGGAAGCTGATCAAATTAGAAGAGGTTTGAGATAGTACTAATCTCTCAATTGGAGGATGCCTGAAAGGACATCCTCCAATTTTTTATTGAGTGTAGTCTCTGTGGTTTGATCGTACATAAAGCGAATTGCACTTCCTCCTTGAAGCGCGAATGACCTTGATCGTTCCATGGAGACTTACTCAATTTCTTTTTTCTGGTATTGCCATTCTTGGCAAGAAAACTGTAAATTTTCATTCAAAAAATAGCCACCATGAAAAATCTATTCACACTACTAGTAGCCATCTTTATGGCGTCATCGACATTCGCTCTTAATCCATCTAGGACGTACAAGCAACTTCCAGACAAGTACAACATGAAGTATGAAGCGAGGAAGATAAAAACTAATGATGGCGATGCGGAGTTGAATGTATGGTATTTTCCTGCAAATAAGAAGACAACCAATCTAGTCCTAATTGCCCATAGCGGTGAAGGAAACATGGCGGATTATCATCGAAGAGTAGTTAATTTACTTAACTGCCTTCAGATAAGCTTTTAGTTCTTGCTCGTTCTCTTTGCGTAGGATCATCAATTTGTCATCTGATTGGATTACTATATAGTCTTCCAATCCATCAATAATTGCGGTCTTATTGTCATCAATGTTAATGATACAATTCTTAGTATTGAAAAGATGCGTATTTGATCCTATGTGGGCATTGTTGTTATTGTCTTTATCAAGATGCCCGTCTAAGCTACCCCAAGTTCCGAGGTCAGACCAGTCAAAGTTTGAGAGAACTAGATCGATATTGTTTGCATGCTCCATTACTGCAAAATCGATAGAAATATCTTCACATGTTGCGAAACAATGATTGACAAATTCTTGTTCTTTCTCTGTGTTGTATGCAGATAAATCTGAGCAAAATAAGCCATTAAGAGCTGGTTGAAATTCTTTGAGTGCGTTCAGTACCGTGCTAGATTTCCAGATGAAAATTCCTGAATTCCAATAGAAGTTTCCGGCTGCAACAAATTGTTTGGCAGTTTCCAAATCCGGCTTCTCTCTAAATTGTTGTACCGGGAACACTGCATTCGGAGTTAGTTCTTTAGCATTATCAAATTCGATATAACCGTAACCAGTGTCAGGTCGTGTAGGTTGAATTCCGATAGTGGCAATTCTTCCTTGTTCAGCAGAGTTGATTGCTGCATCAATACTTGCCTTGAAGTTCTCTTGCTGCATAATCAAATGATCAGCTGGAGATACGATCAGGTTGGCATTGGGGTTAATGGCATGTATTTTTGCAGCTGCATAAGCAATACAAGGTGCAGTGTTTTTTCGCTCAGGCTCCGTGAGTACTTGATCGGGAGTTAATCCAGGTAATTGCTCCAAGACCATTTCTTTGTAATCCATATTGGTTAGGATGTAAATGTTCTCGGTCGGAGAGATATTTTGAAGACGCTCGAAAGTCATTTGAAGTAACGATTTCCCTATTCCTAGTACATCCAAGAATTGTTTTGGTCGCTGAGGAGTTGACATTGGCCAGAATCGACTTCCGATTCCTCCTGCCATAATGATGCTGTAATTATCTTTCATGATCAAGTTGTTCTACGTGCGCAAGCGCATTGATAAGGTATTGTTTTTTTGTTTTGACTTCTGTGCAAAGGAAACGAGTCCTTCTTAACAGACCTTTCTCAAAAACGCGCCCATTGAGCGCAAAAATACTGTTTTTCTCTAAAGTCTCCAGTGTTGTCAGTTCATCCTCTACTGAATTGTAGGATAATAACACACGTTGCAATTGTAAATCAGTGCAAGATGATGCCTTCATCTTAGTGATTGAGGTCGTAAGGGCAATCGAAAGTTCTTTTGGCAACCAATTGCTATCAATAGCTGGAAGTAATAATTTGGTGTATTCAATTTTCCACTCCTTTCCATGTGGTGATACGCGATGACCGAACTTGTTAAATGTAATGAGGTGCGCGAATTCATGGAGCGTTGTTACGAGGAATGAGTATGGGTTTAAATCACCATTAATAGTTATTTGTGGCTTACCGTCACTGCTTTTCCATCTGAAATCACCAAGTTTAGTTTTTCGGGGTTTGACAATTTTGAAATTAACCGGATTATCATTCAAAAGCTGGACAACCATATCTACGAATTCCGATGGTAGATATCGATGCAGAACTTTACGGTATTGATCATTCTTCTTGCTCATTTTACAGGATAAAATTAGGGAATAATAATGGCGAATGAAGGAAAACGAATCGAATAAATTGTGGAGACAAAAATAACCGCTATTTTAGCGCTCAAGTGTTAAGTATACTGCGAAATATTGGTAAGTACATGTCCATGCTTTGGGTGATATTCTCACGACCAGAGAAATGGAGTGTATTCCGTAAACGTCTTTTTGATGAAATTAACTCAATAGGAATTAATTCTATTCCGATTGTGGCGTTAATGTCTGTCTTCATGGGTGGAGTTATCGCACTTCAGACAGCGGCTAACATGACGTCTCCATTATTACCAGAATATACGATAGGATATATCACTCGTTCGAGTACAATTCTCGAGTTCTCACCAACTATTATTTCATTGATTTTGGCGGGTAAAGTAGGCTCAAATGTTGCTTCTGAAATTGGAACAATGAAGACCACAGAGCAAATTGATGCGTTGGAGGTAATGGGTGTGAATAGTCTAACTTACTTGGTTTTACCTAAAATTCTTGGAGCAGTTATTTTCTTTCCGGTTCTTATCATATTCTCTATGGGCTTGAGTCTAGTTGGAGGTTGGTTGTCACTGGTTCTTTCAGGGTTAAGTTCTACAGAAACATACTTAGTTGGTTTACGTTCGTTTTTCGTATTAGGTAACATCTTTTATGCCTTGACCAAGACGATCGTCTTTGCCTTTCTGATAGTATCTATCTCGGCATACTACGGTTATTATACAAAAGGCGGGTCACTTGATGTAGGTAAGTCTGCAACTAGATCCGTTGTAATGGCATCGATTGGAATATTGATAGCCAATTTCTTATTAACCCAAATGATCCTGTTATGATTGAGATTAAAGGGTTAAATAAGTCTTTTGGTGATACGCAAATCTTGCATGACATCGATGTTCGTTTTGAAACTGGAAAGGTTAACTTGATCATTGGGCAATCAGGTCAGGGAAAATCAGTTTTAACTAAGTGCATTGTTGGATTACATCAGCCTGAAACAGGCTCGATTCGCTATGATGGAAGAGATTTCACCAAATTAGATCGTAAAGAAAAGAAGGAGGTTCGAACAGAGATTGGAATGCTCTTTCAAGGTTCGGCACTTTTTGATTCATTAACGGTTGAGGAGAATGTTATGTTTCCACTTACGATGTTTACGAAAATGTCGAAGAAGGAGAAGCTAGATCGTGTAAACTTCTGTCTAGACCGCGTCAATTTGGAAGGAAAGAATGCACTTTTTCCTGCGGAGTGTTCCGGAGGAATGCAGAAGCGTGTTGCGATTGCAAGAGCGATCTCGATGAATCCTAAATACTTGTTTTGTGATGAGCCGAATTCAGGTTTGGATCCAAAGACGGCAATTGTAATTGACAATCTCATTCGTGAGATTACTTATGAGTACGATATTACTACCGTTGTAATTACGCATGATATGAACTCAGTTATTGAAATTGGCGATCATGTTCTTTTTATTCATCAAGGTAAAGGATGGTGGAAGGGTGACCGAAAATCTATCATCACCACTGATAACAAAGAGATTCTGGATTTTGTTTATGCATCAGACTTCATGAAGGAGATTCGTGGATCAATGCAGGAAAAACGAAAGTAACACTAGTCTCAATCCAAATTATCTAGCAAATTCTGAGTACGATCATTGGCAATGGTGAATATACAATCAATTTTATAAAGAGGTCGATTGTACCATTTTTCATAATATTCTCTTCATCTTCATCCATAGAGCCGTCAAGGACATAGATGACCGGATACTGTATGCTTGAATCAGGAGAATAGTCATTAGGTAAGAAAACATTCAAAAACCTATTCTCCTTCAGTTCGGGAGAATAGACTTCAACACGATCACCAATGATATAGGGGTCGACAGAAATAGCTGAATCGATTTGAGAAAATCCGAATGTGCTGAGGAGTAGCGCGAAGATTAGAATTACTTTCATAGAAGCTTAGGTATCTGAATCAGAGCGATCGATTAACTTCGGGTTAATTGACTTCGATGGATTGACTCCAAGTTCTTTTAAACGTTCTGTTTTCCTTACTAGATTATCTTTCCCCGATGAGAGCTTCTTCATCGATTCCTCGTAAGTGCCTGTAACGGTTTTTAGTTGACTGCCTAATTTGATAAGGTCATCTGAGAAGTTTACAAATTTTGAGTATAAGGAGGCAGCTTGTCTTGCGATCTCTTCAGCATTTTTGTTTTGAAGGTCTTGTTTCCAGATGTAGGAAATCGTACGCAATGTTGCCAATAACGTTGATGTTGAAACGAGAACGACATTTTTGTCAAGTGCTTTTTCAAATAGGCCCTTGTCTTCCTTGAGAGCTAAAGTAAGTGCCGGTTCATTAGCAACGAACATAATTACATAATCCGGAGAGTTGATTCCATAGAGCTTTTGATAATCTTTTCCACTTAATAGTTTGATGTGTCCATTGACACTAGTTAAGTGCTGTTGTAAATAAGATGCTTGATCATCTTGATCTTTACTATCAATAAAATGACTGTAAGCAGTTAGAGAGACTTTAGAATCAAGGATCAAGTTTTTGCCATCGGGCAAATTAATAATATAATCAAGTCGTTGATTCGAGCCATCCTCCGTTTTAAGGTTGGTTTCCTTTGAATAATGAATGTCTTTGCTTAGGCCTGCTTTTTCTAGTATGAGTTCTAGTTGCATCTCTCCCCAATTACCCTGAGTCTTTGAATCTCCTCTCAGTGCGGAAGTCAAACTCTTAGTTTCTTGAGTGATTTCTTGGTTGAGCTCTCGGAGCATTGTTAAATGCTTATCAAGCGTTGCAGCTCGCTCTATGCTTTTCTCATTATTATCTTCAACTTTCTTTTGAAAATCTCCAATCTTCTCCTTCAATGGACTTAAGATGGCATCAATATTCTTTTTGTTTTGCTCTGTGAATTTATTGCTCTTTTCGTCCAGAATTTTCGCGGCAACTATTTCAAATTCTTTTGTGAACTTTTCTTGAAGCGAATTCAACTCCTTTTCTTGAGTAGCGATTTTTTGTTCTAACCCGTCGTATTTACTTTTCCATTCGATAGCTAACTTCAGTTGATTTTCATGATTTATGCGACTTGTTGCTAATTCCGTTTTTGACGCGTTCAAATCTTCAATTGAGCGCTGTGATGAATTTTGCAGGGTGGCAACTTCTACACGTAGGTCGTCCGATTTTTTTTCTGTTTCCTTAATTTTCTGTGATTGCACCCTCTGATTGAGAAAGAACCCGATGATGCCGCCTGAAACTAGGCCGATAAGAAGTAAAATATAGGACATAGATTAAAAGTAAGCAATATATCCAAAATGGACCTTACTATTGCTGATTTGAATGTTGTTGTTCAACTGTTTTCCTAGTGCATAGGAGATCGAGAAAACCCCCAAATTGTTACTAAACGCGAAACCAAGTCCGAATCCGAGTGGTGCATCATTTAAGTAACTCAATGTATTGTTTTCGTACCAGGTTTGATCGTAAAACGCGAAGACATGTGAATTCTGATCTAAAAGAAATCTATATTCTAGTGTAGCCGTGTTAAGTGTTGTTGCAAGGAGTTCATCCTCATTAAATCCACGTTGATTTGCTAAGCCTCCGAAACGATAAAGTTCGTTTTCGAAGATTTCATCCGCCGAATAGAACTCCGTATGATTAGCAACTCGAATTACATGACGTTTCGCAATTGGAATGAAATATTCTAGATCAACTTCACCACGAAGTACTGTTGAATTGATCGTTTGAGAAGTATCACTCAAAGTTGATTTTCTAGTTCCGGCACTTCCTGTGATTGAAATAGTTGAACCTTTAGAAGGATTAGGAAGATAATCGACACGTCTCCGAACGTAAGATAGTCCATAGTTGTTTGATGAGGTGTTCCCTAATTTATTGAATGATGGATTGTTCTGACCTCCTGCAAGTACACTTGATGACACATTTTGATAAAATGCTTTTAAATAGCTCCCATGATTCATGAAATACTGAACTCCAAGCGTTGAACGAAGTTCTAGGAAGGAAGTGTCACGTTTGTACAGGTTGAAGTTCCCATCAATACCGAAATCAGATTTAAAAAGGAATGGATAGTTTAGTTGTGCCTTCAGCGATTGAGTCTGGTCTCGAATGCTTTGCCAACGAAGATCCAACAGCTCACCTTTTTTTAATAAATTTAGGAGCTTAAGGTTTAATTCTCCCGTGACTGATAGCTTGGTTGTAAGTGGGTTTGGTTGAAGGCCAATCACTCCGTTTACAGAGCTGATAGGATTACTTTTAAGGTAGACGAATAATTCCACCCCATCTTTTGTAAATAGTATTTCATGAGGCTTTACTTCCTGTAAGAAGGGTACCTGTTGAACTCGGCCAGAGATTTTTTTTAGTAAATCCTCTTTGTAGAAATCACCGATATCGATATCTATCAGACTTACTAAATAACTCATTGAGACAGAAGAGTCCCCCTTTATATGAATCTCAGACCAGGAATATTGTGGTCCTCGATCGACCTTTAAATCTGCTTGCAAATTGTTGTTTTCGAAAGCTATTTTCGATAATTGTAACCTGACAAACGGATAGCCGTTATCCAGGTAGGCTGATTGAATGGCTTTCATAGTTTGCGCTAAAGCGCGCGGAGTAAATGGAAGTTTCGTGAATAGCCGTTCGTTTAATGAAGAATTCTTTCGAAGGAAGCGCAATTCTTCTTTTGAAATATTCAGGTTGGCCGATTCGAATTTTGGACCTGCTTGAAAATTGACAGATACATGGTCGTTCTCAAATGCTAAATCATCAATCGATGCAAGTAGATAGCCATGAGAGATGGCGTCGATTTGGAGGTCCTTAATATACTTTACTAATGAGCTGCTATCTCTAAAATCTACCTTTGGGTGCTTAATATAGTGCTCAAAACCAGTCTCTTGATATTCAAGATGGAGTTTTTTTTGTGCTTGCGAAACGAAAGCGAGCAGAACTATGAAAATCAAACAGAGTGAACGCATCAGTGCTTATAACGTTGTGAAAATTACGTTATTTCATACAATAACCACCTTAATGTGGAAAAATAAATTTCACTTAGTTATGTAA
>Ga0228674_1002203_pt1 | contig 10921 bp, 4 predicted proteins | sample 1D_rmetaG_FD_189054 | JGI IMG/M metagenome (GOLD analysis project Ga0228674, IMG submission 189054) | Seawater microbial communities from Monterey Bay, California, United States - 1D_r | ecosystem: Environmental > Aquatic > Marine > Coastal | place: USA: California | collected 2016-09-26
TAAACATCTTCCTGACATAAATTTCCAGAAAGATCTCTTCCATCCCAACTTGGTGTTGTAGCCTTATCAGAATAAACTAATTCTCCCCATCTGTTGAAAATTAACATTTGACAATCTACAAATTTAGCACCAACTGTAAATATATCATTATGACCATCACCGTTAGGTGAAAACCCGGTAGGCACAAATATGTTAGCTGGGTCTAATAATTCAAAGACAAGATGCATTGTATCTGCACAAGCAGAGGTATTATCAACTCCTACCAAAGTTACTGTATGTTGACCTTGACCAAAAAGATAGTTGATTTCATCACCAATTCCTATAACATTACCATCAGCAATCCATTCATAACTATCAACATCAATTCCAATTGCACCTAATTCAGCATAGTATGGATAACTATTTTGAGGTGATAAACCGATTACGGAGACACTTGGATTTACTCCTTCGACACTTACATTTGTTGAAGCAATGCAACCAGTGATTGTATCTGTTCCAACAACACTGTAAAACGCAGTTCCAGGTAAAACTTGATGGTAAAACTCATCTACATTAGCTCCATTACTCCAGATATATGAATCGGCTCCATCAACAGAAACCTTAATACTGTCTCCAACACATGCTAAAGTTTGTGCATTAATGATTAATACTGGGTTAGGATTTACTACCACATCAATAGTTTCTGTTGATGTACAAAAGTTTATAGGGTCTGTAACCTCGTAGCTTATGCTATACGAACCTGGCCCTACTGACACATCAAAAACTGGACTAGAACTATTCGAAATACCTGTTCCACTCCATACACCTCCATTTATGCTTACATAATTGCTTAAGTCAATGGTTGGAACATTCTCACAAATTGGATCGACCGGAAGTGTTGTTAATAATGGTGGATCAGTATTTCCGGTTACCTCAACAACATCTGAACTTGAACAACCATTGATTGGATTTGTTACTGTAAGTGTGTAAGTTTCTTCTACTACCGCTAGAACTCTCTCCTCATCAGTTGTTACTAAATCAGAAAGTGGTAAGCCTACAAGCGACCATTCCCATGAATAATCCATCCCATCATCAGAACCTGTTCCATCTAAAAAATAGAAAGGATCATTACAGGTAATAACCTGGTCTGGTCCTGCATCAGCGTTTGGCGGAGTTACGTTTTCAGAAACCGTAACATTGTCTGAACCAAAACATCCGTTAGCATCTTGAATTACTACTTGATACGAACCGACCTGATCAACCGTCGGTGTCAATGTATTTCCATCTTGAGTAATACCAGGCCCATTCCAGCTAACATTCGGACCTACAACAGCAGTGCTTGCTGATAATTGTAATGATGTCCTAGAACACGTTAAATCTAAGGGTGCATCAATTGTTACCACAGGTAAAGGATTAATATTTACGTTGTGTACATAATTATTCGCACACTGAGATACCGGATCAACCGTAAATGTATAAGTCCCTGAATTTTGATTATCAAAAACAGCTGGACTCCATGTTCCTGTTATTGCCGAAAAATCCTCAGATGCAGAAGGAAGCGTAACAGCAGAACCATAACATGTATCTGTTGTCAAACTTGAAAAATCAGGATCTATAGGTTCGGTAAACATTACATCGAAGAAAATCTCATTCGTACAACCTGCTAAACCAGTCACCTCATCATAAACATAAAGTCTTAAAGTTTGATCAAATGTTGGATTAATTACAGCTCCCGCTACATAACTATTACCACCTCCTAGAGATCCTCCTGGTAGGTCATAATACCTGATATTAGCAGTAATATCAATTCCAGAAATTGCTCCAAGAATAATTCTATCACATACAGATACATTCGCAACTGGATCTGGCTGAGGTAAAGGTGTCACGGTTACAACAACTTCATTACTATAGTCTGGAGGACAGTTATTAAGACTTGCAACTCTTCTAAATCTTGTATCTACAGTTAATAACTGAGAACTTGTATAGTCCTCTAGAATTTCACCTGGTATAGTTGTCCAAGTAATTCCATCAGTACTCATCTCCCAAGTATATGAAGGAGTCATTCCAGCTGGTGTAACAGTCACAGCAAGACCATCAAATGTAGCTGGACTTGTACCTGTACAAATCGTTTGATCAGCTGTAATAGTATTATCAGTAATCACAGGACATGTACAATCTAGGACTATTGGCCCTGAATTTACCGAACAAGAAGTCCCTACAGTTCTCATGTATACTGTTACTATATCTCCCGAATTAACCGTCGGTGCAGTGAAAACATTACTCGTTTGGTAGGTAATACCATCTAAGCTGTATTCAATAGTGTTTCCTGGAGTACCATCTACAGTTGCATTTACTGTAATTGAGTTTAATACACTTCCTGTACAACTAGTAGTTATATCAACGTATTGCGGTGTTGCATCAACCGTAATTGTACCTACTATACCAACCGAACCACAACCTCCTAATAAATCAACAGTATATAAATATGGGCTTCCAGTAATATCTGTTGGAGTTCCTGATATAATGATATTTCCAGCATTATAAGTACCAGATACACCAGTTGGCAGACCTGTAAACGTTGCACCAGTCGCTCCGGTTGAAGAATACTCTATGTTTGTAATACTTAAATTTTGACATACAGTCTGATTGTCAGTTCCAACTGCAGATGTTAAACTAATCGTGTTGTTTGGCGTTACATTAACAAAAGCGTAATACTGTGCAGGAATATTTCCATTTTCACTAATATCATCAGGACATAAAGCCACTTTAACTAATCTTCTGTAGTAAGTTGCGGTACTTAAAGCTCCAATGGAAGCTCCTAACAAATCCTGATTGGTTTCACCAGCCATGTCTGACCACGTAACATTGTCAGTACTTGATTGCCACTGATAGGTAAAAGGTACAGCTCCAGAAACGGTAGCAGCAAGACCAGTTATATCCGCGGGAGTGTCTCCAGCACAAATGACTTGATCACTCACAATAATATTATCAGTTACTGTCGGACAGTTACAGTTAATTACCTGTGAACCAGAGTTTACCTCACAAAGCGTTACACTATTTCTTACATAAAATGTATATGCCTGACCAGTAGTAAGTGTAGTAAATGTATTACTTGCTTGCCAAGTAACACCATTAGAGCTATACTCTAAATTTGACCCAGAAGCATTTACTACTACATTATCGAGCGCTGCTCCAGTACAGTTTACATCTATATTAGTGTAAACAGGTGGAGCTGGATCAGTTAAAGTGACTGACACTCCCTGCACACTGATACATGAACTTACATTAATAACAAGGTTATTATATGATCCTTGCGGAGCAGAAATTGTAGCACTGTTACCTACAACATTAACATTAGTAAATTGACCTCCATCATAATCAATAGTATAAAGACCATCTGCAACATTGGTAAAGTCTAATACAATTGAACCATTTCCTGAACATGTTGCAGGATCTGAAGTTGAAGCATTAACAGCTATAGTTGGTATTGGAGGATCTGCAAGAACTACATTTTGACCTAGGGCACTTGTACAACCACCTATTGTTATGAAAATGTTGTTATAGACCCCTTGAGGGGCAGTAATACTTGCTGCATTCGCAGTAACAGTAACGTTTGTAAACTGACCTCCATCATAATCAATAGTATAAATTCCGTCAGGAACGTTAGTCAATACTAGATCAATACTTCCATTTCCACCACAAACTGTAGGATTAACTCCCGTAGCCACTAAAGTTGGTGACGTCGGATCAGTAAGAGTTGCAGAAGTACCTGTAGCACTTGTACATCCTGCCGATGTTATCTGAATATTATTATAGGTACCTTGTACTAATCCTGTTACAGCTGCTGCATTTGAAGCAACCGCAATGTTTGTGAAACTTCCAGAAGAATGTGTAATCGTATATGTCCCATCAGGCACAGTTGTGAATAGCAATGTGATTTCACCATCAGTTCCACCACAAGATGTTGGATCTGTTGGTGTTGCTGAAACAATGGTTGGACCATTCGGATCACTTAATGCAGTTGTTAAACCTGTAGCGCTTGTACATCCATTCGCCGTAATTTGAATATCAGTGTAAGTACCCTGAGCTAAACCAGTTACAGTCGCTGAACCTCCTGATACTACAACGTTTGCAAAAGTCCCGACTGAGTGAACAATGTTATAAGTTCCGTCTGGAACATTTGTGAAAGTTAAAACAATTTGCCCGTCAGTTCCACCACAAGATGTTGGATCTGTTGGGGTAGCCGAATCAATCGTTGGTCCGTTTGGATCATTTAAAGTAGTCGATACACCAGTTGGACTGGTACATCCATTAGCTGTAATCTGAAGATCTGTATAAGTTCCTTGAGGCAGACTCGTAACAGTTGCATTTCCTCCAGTAACATTTACTCCTAAAAAACTACCCCCAGCATGAACTATAGCATATGAACCATCTGGAACGTCCGTAAACACTAATGCTATTTCTCCATCAGAACCACCACAAGTAGTTGGATCTGTTGGGGTCGCACTTGTTATAACAGCTCCCGCAGGATCATTAAGTGTTACTGAAACACCAGTAGGACTTGTACAACCTAAAGACATAATTTGTAAATCAGTGTAAGTTCCCTGCGCTAAACCAATAATTGTAGCATTCCCACCAGTAACCGTAACATTAGTAAAAGAACCCGCTGAATGAGTAATCGTATACGTTCCGTCTGGAACATTAGTAAAAGTGAGAACTATTTGTCCATCTGTTCCTGAACACGTTGTTGGATCTGTTGGTGTAGCTGTATCGATAGTTGGACCACCTGGATCATTTAAAGTTTCTGAAACACCAACTGGACTGATACATCCATTAACATCTATTTGAAGGTCCGTATAAGTTCCTTGCGCTAGTCCTGTAATGGTTCCAGAACCTCCAGCAACAACTACCCCCGGAAATGATCCGGCCGAATGAGTAATCGTGTAAGTTCCGTCAGGTACATTTGTAAGTGTTAATACAATTTGTCCATCAACTCCTGAACAGGTCGTTGGATTCGTACTTCCTACTGTAAACGTTGGTCCGTTTGGATCTGATAAAACATACGGACTAGAGTCCGTTCCAACACATCCTCCTATATCAACGGAAATATCAGTAATTGTTGAAGCACTCAAACCAGTAATTGTTATTTCTCCAGAACCACTAGCCACCATAGTAATTGGGGAAACGATAGAACCATCAATAGTATAACCTACATCATATGATGTACTAGCGGTTAAACCATTTATAACTATTGAACCATCTGTACCACCGCAAGCAGTGGGATTATTTGTTGTTAGTGAAAATGTAGGAGGGTTTCCGTCAAGATCTATAGTAAATCTTTGAGACGAAATACAATTAGCAAGATTTGTAATCTCCATATCATAACTTCCTGCAGAAAGTCCACTAACAGTAAATGCATTATCTAAAGTTTCTCCTGTTGAAGTATACACCGTAGCTCCACCTGCATCTCTAACCACTATATCAAAAGGCCCTGTTCCTGTAGATATAGTAACTACATAACTCCCATCATTCCCTGCACAAGACTCATTTGTTATCTGAGTGTCGTAAAATGTTTGACATGGGTTATCATTAACTACGATAGAAAAATTACATGAAGTACCAGCGTACCCGTCAATATTTATCAAATAACAACTCCCCGGATTAGGTGTCCAGTTGTAACTTTGATCTGAATCACATATACAATTAAAGTTTTGATCTTCATTCGTAGCCGTTCCTGCTCCCCCTGAACAATCAATTGTTGCACATGTCACGTCTGCTTGATAAACAGTCATCTGCAGACCATTAGAAGATGTACAAACCTGATCGTATAAATTAACATATGCATCCCCAGTCCAAGTGGCAGGTGCACACCACTGAAACCATACATTGTTTTCTGTATTTCCAGACCCCAAACACAGATCTGCAGTAGCAAGTTGATTTGAAGAATTGTATATCTGACCATCATTCATTTGCACTGCATCGGAACAGTCATCCTCCCCAACTACCACCTCATCAATGCTTATGTCGAAAGATGTACATTGTGGAGTTGGATAAGTTGAAACCACTATATAATATGTTACTCCTGCTGAAAGTGAGGCCAAATTATTTAATGCCCCTGTACCGGATCCAGTCTCTGATGCTATACAACTTCCAACATCCGGACACCCTTGAGTAACGAACCAACCTGTCCATCCAGCATGATTAGAAACCGTAATATCTAATGTTTGATTAATTGTTGGGGTGTACTCAAAGACATAATCATCACCGTTCAAGTAATTACTATTACAAGCATCAGTGCTTGAATAATTATTCCCTTGCCCACAAGTCGTCAAACCTGTCGCACTAAACGGAATTGAACCTATAGAGTTAGCCGTAGCACAAGTTCCTTGTGAGTATCCGTTAACGAAACTCAAGAAAAGCAGTAAAAACACTAAAATATTCTTCATACTACTTCAATAATTCATTACGATTAACATTAAAGCTCCTTAGTAAGGCCTCAAGCCTTTCCCTTTCATTATTTATTAGTTGCATCTTACTCAAGTAGTTAACATCTTGAATGTTAGCTTTAACAAGCTTTGTCTCTACTTCAGTTAAGTCCGCAAGTTCCAGGGTCACTTTTTCAATTGCTAAATCTAGTTTAACAATGCTTTCAGTTGGAACATATGTCTTTTCTGTTTGCCCAACAGACATGTAAGCTGACATCAAAAGAACAACAAACGTTAATCTTGATTTTAAAAAAGTCTTTTTTGAGATAAATTGCCAACTAGAATGCTGTTGCCAATTTCTTGTTAAGGATATTCTTTTCATGGTTAGGTGTTTCGTTCTTACAAAATATACTATTGATCCTATCAACTCAACCCAAAGCGCCTAATAATTACGCGATCTAGATCTCCCCACAATCCTTAACCCTTTATTAACACACAGTTTTACTTGTTTTATGCTACTTTTTCTATTTCGCTATAAAACCCTATATCCTAAAAGGTATCACAGTCAAACGCAATGAACACAATAGAGTTTCGTTAGAAAGTGATTTTTTCCAAGGAATTAGCTTGTATCCAGCCCATTTTGTCCTCATCCAGATAAATCCTCAACCAACCTTTCTCTTCGTTTAGAACTCTAACTTTTGTCCCCTCATGTAGAACAAAAAGCTTGACTCCCGATTTCAACGGACTCGATTTAACGTTAACTCGAGGGGCAAAAACAATTCCCTCTAGGTATTTTGAAGATTCCTTATCTATCCATTTCGACAAGGAAAACAAAGAAAAAGAGAACACCATACAAAGCATCAACCAAAGCAGTCGAAGCTTTCTTGACTTAAACTTCATCCAAAGCATCAATGCTATCAACAAGACCATTAAACCAATGGAAAACAATTGAATAGAATATGGCGAAACAAACTTAGACAAATCGTTCATTATCCTTACCGTATCAAATTTATCATTTAAGTCAACCTTATCTTTAATGAAAGAATTAGCCAGATTTAAATTAAACTCGACGTCAGAATTCCCTGGTTCAAACAACAAGGCCTTTTCATAATTCAATACGGCATCTGCATACCTATTCAACCTGTAATAAGCATTCGCTAAATTGTAATATAACTCGAATGATGACTGACCATTCTCCAGCATGTTTTCGTAGCTTCTTATCGCAAGCTCATATTCACTGTCAGCATAAGCCTTATTCGCTGTTTCCCATTCGATTTGTGCTTGAGCACTAAACAACATAAATAAGATTGCTACAAAACCAATTAGCTTTTTCATGACTCCAAGTTCTTTAAAACGTTCTTAAGCTTTTCCTTGTACACCAAACTAGCTCCTCCTCCTGCGTATCTTGAAATTTCAAGGTTCTCTATAATTTCCTCTAAATCGTTTGAAAGTTCTGTGCTTATCTTCTGGCTTTCGTACACTTGTCTTCTAGTCTCTTTAGAGAAAGCAGAAGCTTCAACACCCCATTTCAAAGAAAAATACTCTTGCAGCGTAACTAACAACTTTGCAGACAATTGATCATTATCGTCCAGTCCCTCTAACTTTTTCATCAGCGCTTTTATGGTTGGTCCTTTCTGTGAACTAGCCTTTATCACTTTGGTATTAAACACTACATAAACAAGGACACTAGCACCCATTAAGCTTAGAAACAAAATCCATGAAACAGACTTGTTCCTATTACTTTTTATCGATTGTTCGCTCTTAATGTATCTAATATCATTGTTATGAACTTTTACTCCCTTTTGCTCTACATGGTAATCACCACCTTCATCAGATATAGCATTCGCATTAATAGCTAAATCATCTCCTTTCAACGTAATATACTTCTCTTGTTTAGGATCAAAGAAGGTAAATGCAAATTCGGGTAGTTCATAGGAACCGGCTTCACGAGGAACCAAAACATAGGTATATTGAACTTTTCCCCTTGTTCCAGAGCGATTTGAAGAAATATTTCTTTCCACTTTAGGATCAAAAGATTCTAAATCGGGATCAAAAGAAAACTCCGGATCTGTAAGTAAATCTATATTCCCCTTTCCTTCAATAACAATATCCCAGTTTACCGCCTCATTGACTTCAACCTCATTTTGATTGACTTTACTCGTCATTTTAAATTCACCAACAGCATTTACAAATCCAGCCGTAGCAGGTTTAGGTAAATCCTTTACTACTATTTTATAAGCTAAGCTATTCGTTTTTTGATTGACAACATTCCTTCTAAACCCTCTACCCTGAACCATTTGAACGTTTGCTTCAATAGGAGTTGTCTTTATGCTACCAGACTTTAAAGGAGTTAATTGATATGCAGCGATCTCTTGCATGTAATAGGTCCTGCCACCCATATTCACCTTCCTAGCTGAATTATCTGCTTTAAGTTCCTTTACCTTAAATGAAGAAAAATCAGCCTTTGCAATATCTACTCGATTTATGTTGACCTTGTTGAATAGCTTGACAGAACAAGTTATCGACTCTCCCTTATACACCTCAATAGAAGAAAAAACCAATTCGATAAAGTAGTCTCTCGATTCATTTCTATTCGAATAATCTACCCCTTTCGAAACGGTAATACTTTGTTTTTTGGCTTTGTACTCTTTCCCGCTAAGGACAAATGAAAACTCTGGTAATTCTAGATTTCCTGTTTTTGTAGGTTTTAAAACCAAAGCATAATCTGCCAATGACATTCCAGATCCAAAACTGAATACATCTCGTTGTGGTTGACCCTCGTTTATTAATTTGAAATTATCCGATACAGATTTCTTTACTTGAACCCTTCCACTATGAGAAAACGTTCCACTTCCGTCCAACTGAAGCTTATATGTAATCTGAAACTCCTCTCCCAAATAAGGGTTTTTGGAACTTAGCTCTGTTTTAACCACTAAGTTTTGAGCTCCTAGAATTATACTAAAAGCCATTAAAAGACATGTAGCTAAAATCTTACCTACCATTGTTTCTCAATTTCTTTTCGTTCAACACCTTTCATTTTCTGTAAAAGTAATGCCTTTCTTATTTCATCCTCGTTTTGTTCAACATCTTTTAGCATTTGCTCCGCATCCATTTTACTGATTTGAGCTTCTTTCGGTTCTCCTTGACTTTGCTGTCCTTCTTTTTCTTCATCGCCTTTATCTCCTGACTCCTCTTGCTCAGCATCCTTTTCCTCATCCGATTTATCCTGCTCTCCTTTTTCTTGCTGATCTCCCTTTTCACCCTCTTCGCTCTTCTCTTGATCCTGCTTGTTCTTTTGATCTTCTCCTTTACTATCCTTATCCTCTTCCTGGTTTTCCTTATCTTGATTCTCCTGGTTTTCCTTGTCTTCTTTTTCTTCTTTCTGCTGTTGCTGCTTCAACATTTCGTTGACCATCATTAAGTTCTTTCTACTATCTGCATCTTGAGGATTAAGCTTTAAAGATGATTGATAGGCCTTCTTCGCCCCTTCTAAATCTTGAGATTTAAACAACGTATTTCCCAAATTATGATATGCTCTTTGTCTTAAAGAAGGGTCCTCACTTCCATTAACAATCTCTTCAAAAGAGCTTTTCGCTTCTTCGTATTTCTCTTGTCTGAATTCCGTATTGGCTTCATTATACAGCAATTCGTAATCCACCTCATCTTCCTCTTTAGCTTCTTTATACTTTTCTTGAGCTAATTCATACTTCCCCTGCTGATACAGTTCGTTTCCTTCACGTACCAAGCCATTATTGCTTTGAGCAATAAGACCGATAGATGAAAGAAGCGATATGATTAGAAGTATTCTCATATTAAAACCATTTAGACTTTCGTTCCCAAAGACTAATTGACAACATAATTAGTAAAATACCTGGAAGTAAGAAAAATTGAAATCTATCCTCAAAACCAACATATACCTTCGTATTAAAATCTTGTTGATCTAGTCTTTTAATTTCTTGAAACAAAGCATTTAAGCTAGACTGAGTGTTTTTCGCAGATAGATATTGACCTCCTCCACTAACAGCAATATCAGTCAAAACCTCTGGATTTAAAGCTGTAATAACCGTATTTCCAGCATTATCTTTTAAGTAACCAGCATTACTACTTCCTTTTCTCAATGGAATTGGAACTCCCTTTGTTCCTCCCATACCAATCGTATAGACTCTTATCCCTGATTCCAATGCTTCCTTCGCTGCTTCTTCGGCACCTTCTTCATGGTTTTCACCATCTGTTATTATAACTATTGCTTTACTGTTCTTCGAATCACTTTTAAAAGCTTCTGAACAGGTATTAATTGCCGCCTTAAAACTGGTTCCCTGAACAGGAATCATTCCAGGTTCAACAGCTTGTAAAAAGGACTTAACCGCTGAATAATCACTAGTAATCGGGACCTGAACATAAGCTCCTCCTGCAAATACAACTACACCGATTTGATCTCCTTTTAATCGCTTTAACAAACGATCAATAGCTAATTTAGCATGAGACAATCGATTGGGTTCAATATCTTCAGCTAGCAT
>Ga0228674_1002205_pt1 | contig 10920 bp, 17 predicted proteins | sample 1D_rmetaG_FD_189054 | JGI IMG/M metagenome (GOLD analysis project Ga0228674, IMG submission 189054) | Seawater microbial communities from Monterey Bay, California, United States - 1D_r | ecosystem: Environmental > Aquatic > Marine > Coastal | place: USA: California | collected 2016-09-26
TTTAATAACATTATCTTTGCCCCACGGAATCTTACCTGCTTCAACATCATCCTTGAGTGCAGGATATGCACTAAAGTATACAGAGTCTGTATCGCCATATATAACAGCATCGCCTACATGATCATACGTACCTGTGATAATTTTGTTGACTTCTGCACTCATATGCTTTGCAATCTGTCTGCCAGTAAGTGTAGTTGACTGTCCAATACGTTTATCAAAGAATCTACATCCTGGATTAAGAATAGCGCCATATAAACTGTTCAAGTTAATTTTCTTAACAAGTTGTCGCTTATCCCAAAACGCAATCTCTGTTTCATTGCCCGCATCAATTGCTTTACGCATAGTTGCTTGTAGTTCTTTACGTTCACTATACCAACGCTTTAGCAATCCGGGTACAACACCTTCGATCTCTGTTGTAAACACTGTACCATTTGCACTTAGCATCCAAGGATTGTGTGAGTCAAAAATAAGTTTATAAATTTCTGCACCACTTAATACATGTGATGTGCCATCTTCCAAGTCCAAGTGCAACGATACATCTTTGCGCTGTTCCATTACAGCATCGTATTCTAGTGTAGCAAACTTGCCTTCCCAAGCACCTGCAAAACTTTTCTTTTCTAGTGTAGTTGCATTGTGCAAAAACTCATCTGTTAATACTGGACGAATCTGTCCTACAATAGTTTCCGGCGCCATGTTCAATGCACGAATAATACTTGGATATAGTGAGTTCAAATCCATTGAACCAATCCATTCATGCACACCTTTCTTTGGAAACGCAACATAAGCACCAGCGGCTGCTGTGTTGCCTTCGTGTTGTAACCTATTTGGCACCTGCATTCCACGTCTGTGTGCTTCGTTAACAATAGCTTGTTCTGTAACTGCAACGGCACCTGCTGTTGTTTGTAGTAGCACAGTATTGTCATGTGCAATTTCATTAGCAAGATCAATAAAGCGCAGTTTCTTGTCTAGTTTGTCTAGCAGTGCAACGTCTTGTCTATTGTATTCAATAAACTTTTCAAAGTCGTTGTTGTAAAGCTGATCAAGTGTGCCTTCATACACAGTCTTGTTTTCACCAACTTCCATTTCACCAATAGCATCTAGTCTATATGTATGACGTTCTTCATATGTATACTTGCGATACAAGTTGAGATAGTCCATATGTACTCTTCCGATAGTATCATATGTTTCACTCATCTTACCAAACTTTTCATACTCTCTACGCTTGGGCTTTTGTCCCCATAGACAAAATCTACGTGTATCGTCGCTGCTTAATACACGCTTAATACGGTTTACAGTATAAGGAACATCATAACCTTCACTATTCCAGCCACTGTGAATGTCTGCATCTTCAATGAGATCCAAGAACATACTCAGCATTTCGCCTTCGCCTTTTTCGTTGTTGGGAAATAGTATGCAAGTTTCGCCCCAACGTGCTTTACACATTGCTTCAGCTTCTTCCATTGGCAACCCTTTAGGTGGCATAGCAACTGTAATCAGCATACCTAGCCATTGCAAGTATACTGTAATAGCAGTAATAGGCATAAACGGATCTTCTACAGGAGCAAAGCCTCGCTCTGGATCAAAGTCAGTCTCGATATCCCAAAACACTACGTTTAGTTTAGGTGCATCTTGATTAAGATAGTTTTCACTCAAACATTGAAAGATTGGATTGATATCGCTTTCAAACTTTTTCTTGTCTTTGTTAATTGCAAGTTCTTTGCGAAAGTCTTTGGTACTTTTGCATACTACACGTTGTAACGTATCGCCAAAAATACTTTTGTATTTGCCTCGTGGGTCTTCATAGTACCAAGTGTACTTTGCTTGGTATTCGTGGAAATGCCTTTTACCATCTTTGCGTTCTACCGCACGGATAATATCAGCGTCTCTATCAAAAAATGCATCAACGTACGGCATTTATACTCCTTTAGATTGAAGTTTATTATAACACGTTATTTTTGTCTTGTCTACCTATCAAAGGCAGTAACTTGCATTGTAAAACGGTGTTCAATTCCCATGTTGTATGCAGCATGTGGCGCACTACCTGTCCAGCTGATCCAGTCGCCGTTTTTCCAATCACACAAGCATGTGTCTTCTACGTGAAAGTAGTGTCCTAGTTTACAATCTTCTAAGAATACAATGTAACGTGTAATAGTATTAACATCTGTAATGTTGTGCATCTTCATAAAGTTTGCATACATGTCTTTGTGTAAAGGAAGAATATTAGCAGGCGGCGTTCTATAAATTGCTACTTCAAAATGATCGTGATCTGGTAACTGCTCAACTACACCTTTCCAAAATTCAGGCATAATTTCTTTAGGACCAACATAAACGTCATTGTTGATAATAACTTTATACGGATCATGTCCATATTTAATATACTCGTCGCCGCCGTAGCCGCCTGCACTTTCGTATGGCAAACTATAAAATTGTTGTCCTTGCCAGCATACGTTAATTTTACCTTGTTTCATGTTTTCTCCTGCTATTACAACATTACTTAGTCTTCGTCGTACCCAATTGTAGCAACAATGGTTTCTAAGTCTTCGTATTCGTCAGCAACACGACTCCAGTCACGTTTCTGTGCAACTTTAATAGCTTTGTTGATTAGTGAAGGTTTAACATTCAGTTCTTCTGCAACTGCCTTGACAGTTTCTTTTAGCCCTGCATTGAGATCTTCAACTTCTTGCAGTACTGTTACGCCTTCTTTAACCAGACGTTCTAGTTTTGCTTTTTCTTCTTGGCCGTAAACTCTATCGCTCATGCAATACTCCTTTGATTATATAGCTGATTATATACGATTATATATGATTAGTCAAGTCTCAAATGCATCTGGTGAATCTAAGTTTATTGCTTCGAATCCTTTAAGCTCTTGCTTGTAGCTGTACAAGTCTCCTAGTATCAAATACTTAAATCCCTGTTCTTTGTAGTATGCACATTCGCTACGCAAACTTTTATAACCTAACTTTAATGATGGATCCTCGTAGTTCCATGCAAACTGATCTGCATGGCATGTTTTTTTGCTTGGATATTCATAATATGAACTCCATGCTACTAATTTATCATTGTGATAGTATCCAAATATTCTAGCGTGACTCCAGTCTTCTCTAAATATAGGGTAAATTGTATCAAACTTTTTGTATATTATATATTGTTTGTATATATGTTCGCATTCAAGAAAGTGTTCGTCAGATAGTAGTTTAAACTCTATCTGTTTGTATTTTGTTTTTTCTAAATCTACTCTACTACTCATTAACTACATCTGCATAATATTCGGCATCCCAGTTTACATAATAGTTTTGTTTCTGTAATGCTGTTCTTGCAGTATTTAACTTATTTACATTTTGTAGGAAAACAACTGCATACTTGCCATTGTTTAATACTACGTCTTTAACTAATTCAATCTCGTCTGGATGATCTTCTAACGCTATATATCCTCTTTTGTGCAAGAATTTTTTGTTAGCGTGTTCAATTGCATCGGATAAATCGTCGCTGGTAATAAGTTTAGGATCGCAGCCTAGTATTACTACTTCTTTTTTTCCAGGCCAGTGATAACTAAAGTTTTCTAGTTCAGAGATAAAGTATTCTGACATACTAAGATTGAATGTATTTTTTATTTCTACACATTTAATTTTGTCATCTAGCATTGCTTGTTTTGCAAACGGACAAGGTGGTAAATCATTAAACGTGTTGTGTGGTATGCTTAGAAAACCATTTATCCAATCATAGATATGTGTTTCAAACATGTATTATTTTCTCGACAGTTGTGTTGCTGCTTTTTTCATGTAGGCTCTACATTTTGCACGTTTAGGATCTTTAGGATCGCGGTGGTTTACGTCATCTTCAGCTTTGCTCAAATAGCTGTCGAGTGTGTCAGCGTCTAACTCAGTTACTTGCTTTTTTTTTGAGACATACGTTCAGCAAGACTGTTTTTGTATGCACTAGCATCTGCTTCGGTCATTGTATTTTTGTGAGTTACTTTGCTTTCTGTGGCCATATCGTAGTCCATTGTGTGGTATACACTACCCATATAGTCTGCTGCTTTTGTAATTTTACTCTGCATCCAACCTTCGATGCCTTCAGCTTCACTAACACCTTTTAGCATATCGTGTAACTTAAGAGCATATTTTGCAATTTTGTATAGTTCGGCACGTGCCATTTGCACTTCGTGATCACGTTCTGTTATGTCTGCCATATCAGCAAGGCCTTCGTTGGCTTTCTTTTTGTTTTTATACTTCAAGAAATCATAATCATCAGGACCAGTTGTTTTGCCTGATTTTGGTGCACCTTTGCCCTTGTTAAGTTCTTTGTTTCTCAACTCTTTGGCGTGTGATGGTCTAAGTGACTCGTCAACTGAATTACAGTTGCAGTGTTCGCAACTTGGTTTGCATGTGCAGTCTTCTGCTTTAACGTCAGCGCCGCAACATTTATCTGAACAGTGTGTATCTTTAGCCATTATCTTCTCTCCGGAGTTGTTGCTATTATTTATCGTTTTTTCTTATGACCCATTAGATTTGTGTTTTGATCTAACGCATTTACTACTGTGCCATTTTTATCTTTTTTCTGTGGTGCTTCGGGCGCACCATATTTGCCACGTTTAATTACAGGTCCTATGTTTCCAACTGCTACTGCAACATCTCCTGCACTAGTTTCGGTCAATATATCGTTAATCTTCATGCACTACCTCCTACTAAATCGCCTACTTTAGCTGGACGGTTTGCTTTAGGACTTTTATTTGTCCATTGTCCTGCTTTGCCTTTTTTGTATTCTTCGCTCATAGTTTCTTCTTGGTATTTGGTTACTAGTTCTTCACCTTTTCTCTCTACAAACTTTTTAAGAGCAACTGCACCTAGTATAAGTGCTACTGCCATTGCAATAGTGAATTTATTATCAATAAGCATCTGTGCATATTCTTCGCCAATTTGAGATATTACCCAATCCCAACCTTGGTCGATATAATATGCTGCGGCTGCTCCTGCACCAATTTTCCCACCGTGTCTTTTTAGCAGCCATTTAATAATAGGCCATGCTCCACGTGCTATTGCAAATTTAATCAACCATATTGCTGCTGCTACTACTGGTGCTACTTCGTCAACCCGTTGTTCTGTAATTTCATTTATTTTCACAAGGATCTCCTAACATAAATTAGTTGTGTAGTAGGCCCATATTGAGCCTTTATTAATTTATGTGCTTCTTGTTTTGTTCTTGCAGTAATTTTAATTTTTATAGCCTGACTGTATGTACGACTGCGTACACGTATATGTGCTTCCCACACTATAAATTCAGGTCTAGTAAACTCTCTTAATAACATATTAGTATTTATCGAAATCAAACAGTTTAGGTTTTGCCTCTGGCTCTTCTAAACTGTGTCCGCCTTCAATTATACTCCATTCATACGCTGTATAACGTGCTTCCTTTAACTTACCATCAGACCTAAGGAACGGCGGCACACCATTAATACTAACATCGTTGCCTAACTTCTTTGCTTCTACAGGTATTTGATCAACATCAACATCTACTGTTGTGTTAACACCTTTGACAATTCTGCCGTCTTCTAATAAGTCTTGTAAGTTCATAATAGCTTCTTAAATTTCTGTAATGTATTTAGTGTTAAATGTGTAGGAGTATTAATTTTGTTATCAGCATCGATTAATTGAAATAGCCACTTCCTATTATGTATTCTTTCTTTATTTAATGATTTCATCAAGACAATAGGATTTGTATATCTGTGTAATGTTAGAATTTGATCAATAAACATTTGCATACGTTTGGTTATGTTTGTTTCGCTATCAAAACTATAGTCTATTATCTTGTTGTGTAATTTGTATCCTTGACTTTGTAAATCTGCACTAAATCCTGCATCGCCAAAATACAAAAAAGGACGTTCAAAGTAAATTGCATCAAGCAATGACATGTAATCAGTTACTATTACAAATAAACCTGTTGCTTCTAAGGGCTTATCTTGTGCAGGAATGTGTTTACACTCATAAGTTATTCTCTTGTTTAATGTTAATGCATAATCGCCAAATTCATAGGCGTTGTATTCTGCAAGTTTATCGATAAGTTGATGATTATTACTGTTTATTTCAAACATAGTGTTTGGAATTGGTGCTTGCGGATATTGTAATTTTTTAACAAGTTTATCGTAAACAAAATTTGTTTCTACAATCATTTCCTGCCACGAAAACCTTTGCCTTGCATCTTAGGCTGACTAAACCAAAGTTTAAACCATTCTTCATCGCCTGGTTTGATATTTTGTTCACGTTCTTTTTTTCGATTAGCATTAGCAGCATCACTAAAATCTTCTAAGGTGTACTCTGTATAACCTTTAAATTCACTAATCCCTGCTAGTTTCTTTAGATCTTCGAGATTCATTGTACTGTCTCCAATAGGCATTACGTTCATTAGTAGTAGCCATACGTGCTTCGTGTTCTTTGTACTTTTCTAAGTAGTGTTTAAGTTCCGCTTCTGTCATTAAGTATATCTTTCATCACATCGGTTGCTGTATCAGTAAAGAAGCGTGGAGCGATTGCATGTATAACAAGAGCAGGCACTAACAATTGTAGTCTTACAGCGGCCTTAAGCGCATGGCCCATATGTTGTAGGCCACTTTCGCCTTTTTCTTCTAGATGCAGTTTACATTGTTTGCTAAACATTATGCTGCCTCTCTTTCTTTTTCTTTACCTGCAATCCACTTCATCATATTTGTAGCAGGGTTTGCAAGATACCATCCAACATCACGATATGTTTTAAACCTATCTACCAATAGATCTTGTTTGATAGGAGCAAAACTTTTCCTATTATCTATTGTTATTAATTCTTTGACTTTCTTACCGCCAAACTTACTCAAAAACGATTCTAAGTTTAGCATATAATAAAACTCTGTATCTAATATAACTTCGCCTTTGTGTTGGCTATAACTAGGAATACCTTTTTGATAACCGCCTAGTATTTTTTGTAATTCTTCACCTTCTGGAGCATCTCTGCGACTAATAGTACCACCTCTTGTTCCAGCACCTTGTGCGTATTTTGGATCATATCCTTTGAAGCCACCCAAGTCGTCTATGTCCGGGTTCCAATATGCAGTAAAGTCACCACCTGGAATTATTATATGATTTGTACCAAAGTAACTCGTAGTACTCTCAGGTGCTACTGTAGTTGTTTGTGCAGGACTAGCAATGTTCAACCCTTCAAGAACTGCTATTTGTATAGTATTATGATTTCCCATTACACCTTTTCTTGCAGGATTGGTTATTTTTTGTATTAGGTTATTTTTAGCACCGCCGTGATATTGGCCTCCGTGCATTGCTCTATAAAGAATAGGTTGGTTACCCATTTTACTACAAAGTTCAGCAGCAACTTTCAAACGTTCTACAGCATGTTCTGTATTGCTAACTGGTATAACTTCTTCGGTGACTTCTCTAATCTTCATTTCTTCTTTCTACCTGATTTCATGTTAGCACACCAGTGATACATTTTAGCCTTCTCACCGCTTGCGTTCTTAGCACGTTTGCGTAGTGCTGTTACACTGCCATTACAACTAGCACCTGACTTCTTTACTCTGCCAGGTCTGCTTTTACCTTTTTTCTTACCATCAGCAAAGTTTTCGTTTGTTTTCATAAATTTTAGAGTAAATGGATTTACTTCTTCACCTGAGTTATTATCAAACACTCCTATAAAGCCAGCTGCATCCATTTCAAATTCTAACTCTGCTTCTTCGCCATCTATTTTAACTACTTTACTGTCTAGTTTTTTTCTTATCTTATAGAACTGGTCTAGAGTTTTATTATATTTTTCTAGTGTATCTTTGTTCCACATCTTTTCTGTATAAGACATTTGTTTTTGGAGCATGTCTTTTTGTCCAGGAGTCATCTCGTCAGCAAAGCTTTCTAACTGTGCAAACAAGTTGCTACGCTTCTTAGGTTGTATATCTTCTAAGCAATGCCCACCTTCTATACAAGCCCATTCCATTGCTGTATAACGTTCTTCGCTATATGCTTTATCAGTAGCAGCTTTTGCTTTAGCACTGTCTGGATGTTTAGGATTAATACCTACAGGCTCGCCATTCATTAGTTGTGAAATATCTGCACTTTTTCCGATAGTGTCCAACAGTTGGTGTAAGTCGTCATCGGGATCATAGTTGCCTGTTTCGTATCCCGGCTTACCACGTACTTCTGTACGTTGTCCTGTTGTTGTGTTTTTAATATTTAGAACTAGCATCTGCTTGTCACGTTCTAACTGTAGTTTGTAACCTTCAGCAAGTCCTAAGTTAAATAATACGTTAGTTGATTTGCCTTTAACTTTTTTACTTAGTGTAGGCGGCTTGCCATCCTTATCTACAGTGTTGCCAAACTTAGCTGCTTGGGTTTTAATTTCGTTAGGATTAACATCGACAGTAGTATTAACCCCTTTTACAATACGTCCAACGCCTTCGTCTAAATGTGTTATTTTCATTTTAAATCTGCCTTGTACTCTTCTACAAAATAATCCATAGGGTTGCTGCTTCTAATTTCAAACCATTCACCGTCACTATTAATACCTTTAATATGTTTTGGTGTTTTCTTTCTAAAGTTTTTTACGATAAATCGCCTCGGCTTTCCTCTATGATCTACTTCAAGTAAGTACCACGGGTTCCAGCTACGCCATATTTTATAAAACCAAAGCTTCATTTTTTTCGGCCTCTAAAGCCTGCTGGCATATTTTGGCCTGACATCTTAGGTAATCCAAACCATAGCTCAAACCATTCTTTGTCACCAGGCTTTATATTTTTATCACGCATTTTCTTTGCATTTGCATTAGCTGCATCGCTAATATTTTCAAGAGTATATTCAGTATAACCTTTGAACTCATTTACACCTGCAAGTTTTTTAATATACTCGAGCTCGTCCATTACTTGACTACCTTGTCTGCCATTTTAATACCTGCACGATCAGCAAACTTTTTAATTTTGTATGCACCTTTTGCAGTTTTCCAAAGAGTCTTAATTGCCAACGGAGTCATTTTTGCTGCTGCTGCAATTGCTATAATTATTTCAGGACTAGGAAGTGAGCCTAAATCTTCGTCAGTTGGTATTTCTTTTTTACTAGACCAAGCATCTTTATCGCCTTTTGCTGCTGCCTTGCGTCTTGCTGCAATACGATCTTGCACACTAGGTTCGATAGGCTCTTCTTTTTTCTTCTTATAAGTGTTACGTTTATTACTTTTTCTTGCAAAGCCCCAAATTTCATCTACTTCTTTAGACTTTTTCTTTTTCTTTTCGTCTGAACTATGACCAAAATACTTATGAACAAGTTTGTCTAGAGCAACATGAAACTCGTTTTCTTCATCAGGTGAAACATCTTCCATATGTTCAAACTCTTTGCCAACGGACTGCGAGAATGATTTTGACTTATCAACTTTAACATTGGTATCACCAAACTTGCTTACTACATCAGGTGATCGCATCCAGTTACGGAATGCTTTATATTGTGCTGGCTCCATAACAAATTGTTTTGCAGCAGGTCTATATGCTTGCATAATTGTTGGTGCAGACTTTTGTAAAAACTTCATTAATCTAGCATTATCAATTGTAAAATACTTTGTTGTTTCTGTTTTATCATCTTTGTAATCTTTTGGATTTGCCCACTTTTGTTTTACACGTTTCTTACCAGGACCCTTTTCACCATCTTCAGCATCGCTTTCTGGTTTATCAACTATTTTAACTTTCTCTTTGCCAAACTTTTGTACCCAATCAAGAAACTCTCCGTACTGAGGGAATTTTTTAGGATTAACTGCGCCGTCATTATATATAACAACCTTCTCAGCACCGATAAAGAGTTTATCACCAATTACTTTTTTAATAGCATTAACAATATCTTGTTTCTTGTTAAGAACATTAAAGTTCATTTTAGCAGTATCAAGAGTTAATTCTGCAGGCGTGTTTGCAAAACCAGCAAATGCCATTAGTGTCGGCTTGCCTCTGTTTTTATCTAACGGCTGTTTGACTTTGAAGCGCATATATACATCGCCTGTTTGTGCTTCATCTAATGATTCTTTTTTAGTTTGCTGTCCGAGGTAATATTTTACTAAGTCAAAGAAAGGTTCTCCTGCAACTTTAGTATCCGCAGGTACGCCTGCTGCTTTTGCAAATTTTTTAGGATCATCATTTGCAACTGCTGCTCTTAATTCAGTAGCACTTGATACACGAGGTGCTTGTTGCCATTCAATGCTTTTAAATTTAAAGTAACCGTGCTTGCTTTCTACTCCATTTGATTTTTGCAATCCAGGAACAAATACTTTTGCATCTGTTTCGTCGGTAATAATTTTTAAATTAATTTCACCATGCTTTTTATATACTGCTGCTGCTAAACTCCACCAAGTTTGCTCAGGAATAATATGTCCTTTTATTTCAGGCCAAATAGTTTCCATCGCTTGTATCTTTATATCAAACGGAAGTGGATCTTTAGGACCAATTGTGCTTTTATTTGTACCAACGTACCAATGAGTATTTTTTGCTGCTTCTTCCCATGCTGCTTTATGCCCTTGATGAGGTGGGTTAAATCTGCCAAAAATAATACCTACAGTTTCGGTTGCTTCAAAAAGTTGTCTTAGTTTCATCCTGGCGTCCATCTCTTTCTTGGAACAAGTTTAACATTACCAAACTGCTTATTCTGGTCAGCATATCTAACTCTGCCTTCGCCATTGGTATCCCATATGTCGCCTTGCTCGCCTTCGACTTGATCAATTATAGAATCTTTTACTATTTGTATTTCTTTCACAAGTGTGAAGATTTTATCTAAAGCACCTTTAGCACTTTGATTTAATTCATAAATTTTATTTTGTTTATTTTGACTAACTTTACTATTTTTTAGCCATTGAAAAAAGTGTTTTTCACTTAAATTATCAAGTTGTTTTGCTTTTGCTGTTTGATTTACATATGTATAAATG
>Ga0228674_1002207_pt1 | contig 10915 bp, 9 predicted proteins | sample 1D_rmetaG_FD_189054 | JGI IMG/M metagenome (GOLD analysis project Ga0228674, IMG submission 189054) | Seawater microbial communities from Monterey Bay, California, United States - 1D_r | ecosystem: Environmental > Aquatic > Marine > Coastal | place: USA: California | collected 2016-09-26
ATAAAGAACCCTAAACAAGAGTCAGTTTTCAAAAATTAAACGATCAAAAATGGCAAACCCGGATCAAGAGGTTCAAGATGTTGTTATGACCGGTGCGTCCGAGCCCGATGTCGAACGCGGAGAGAATCGCGAGAATCACGAGAATGTCCAGATGGCCTGTCCGTGCCCCGCGTGCCACATACCCATTGACCTGACGAGACCCATCAAAAATTACAAGGCGGTCACGAATGACACCCATTCGGCCTTTGTTGTCGCAATTCGTTGGTACAAGAACGCCGATTCGACCGATTCGGTCGAACCGTGGCGCGAGCTGTTGTGCTTGGACATTCGTCATGCGATTGCGGATTGGGGGCAACAGCTGCGGGACGGTCATTGTCGCATCGAACTGCTGAGCGTTTGTCGTTGTTTGGACGTCTACGACGACGCCGTGCATAACCACAAACAGTTTTTGCAGCGTCTTGCGAAGGAACGACATGCGATACAGCAGGTAGACGAAGACGCCGCAGCGCGAGCGTTGTTGAGTGTTGCTACAAAGGAACCCGCGCCAGCGTTCAGCTAGAGTGGTTTGCGTGTAACAAGATGTTTGATGATGAAGAATGTTTGTTTTTGATGCGTATGTAACAGACGAGTTGTGCGAGACACTTTTACACGCCATACACTGCCCCTATCGAGTGCGCCGTCAGTGGTCGTTGGCCTTCCATGCAAGAGTCAATTGGGTGGCATGGTTGCTGTATTGCAAATTATTAGAAGGCGCCGTCTGTTGTATGAACACCTTGATAAGCCTCTCAGAGTGGCGGGTGTGGTGCGTAAGCAGCGCGGCGCATTACACGTTGCGTGCGCAGCAGTGGCTGTGTCCTGTCGATTCGTTGTCAGAGGCAGGCCACCGTCACGAGACTACACATCAGAGCATGAGCGCTACGATTGAGTGTCCAGAGTATTCTGTGTGATGTCTTCAACCTGTTGCGAGGAGCTGCTCGTTGTTGCTTGTGAGGGGTGTGAGGGATGTGTCGGAACCTGCCGGCCTTGCGAATTGTTTTGGAAGATCTCGACCGCATATTGGGGCTGTCCACGCACGTGCATGCTGGCCAACGTGGCCGTCATGATCGCGTCTTGACCTTGGCGAAAAATGGCCTCTTTGCGCGCTGCCGACGTTGTCGGCAGGTTGTACTCCTCTTCCATCCTGTCGATCATCTGGCCTACGCTGTCACTCAGCACACTGCGCATCGCCAGTTCTACACGCAGGTTGTCAAACCATGTCATGATGCATAAAACGAGTATTACAACTCTTTTGAGAAGAACAACCGTAGGTCGTTTATGTTAAGTACTATTGGGCACGCACGCGCGTCTTAGCTGTAGAAAACTTTGGTCGAGGCTACATAGGATCCGATCGGAAGAATGGGGGTTTCCCGTTGGCTCTTCCGACCATCATGACTGCAAATCCGTTGGACCAAAAGCGTCCTTTACGCGCGGACGGCGCGAGCCATGCGCGTCGCCATGCTTGTGGCGGCGGCGTTGCTCACCGCGCCGAGCGCCGAGGAGACGCCTGGTTCCAGCGCCTCGTGCATATCGTTGTCGAGCGCCATGTGGATTGCGTGACCCCCAAAGTCTTCCACGTTGCGATCGGTCAGCGGGACGACGGCATTGGTGACAATGTCGAAGATCTTTTGCACCGTCAAGGCGATCTCAGCTTGTTCGACCACTGGCAGCGTCACGCTCAAGATGCTTTGCAGACGCTGGTGCGGCGCGTGCTTGTCATGCCCCACGAGGCTCGAATACGTCAGATGCAGCGTGCCGCCGTGATGCGAGATTCGCACGATGCTTTCCTCATTGACGCTCATTGCAACGCGTCCTCTGTCTTCGACGTTGCGACGCGCCGCCTTGGCCGATTGGTGCCCGACCAAGAATTGCATCGCCTTGTTGCGCTGCTCGAGCTCGGCCGCGTTCGGTGCAACCGTTGGCGCAAACCTGTCGGGCTTCGTGAACGACATGCGGCCCTGGCGCCGAGCGAGCCCGGCCGCCGTCACAAAGGACGGATCGACACGCTGCTTGTCATAGAGATCGGGCGAACCGTGCGAAGAATGGTTGTGCGAGGTGAAGAGGTTGCGTTTGGACGTAAATCGGTTCACAGGCGAGGACGAACGTCTCGAACGACCGCCGTGTTGCGGTGCGTCTGGCGTGGTGCGCATCGGTTCACGTCCTTTGGGTGTCACGTACGCGTCGTCTGGCATGTACGTCATCTTCTTGTCGGGCGTCGGCCGCGTGTAGTCCTCCTCCGTGGATTGGGTGTAATCCATGGCTTTGGGCATCGGCGGCGGCGCCTCCTTTGAGGGTCAGCCAATTTGGGGCGCTTGTGGGATCGGCTTGCGCATCGACATGAGGTGGCAAACAAACTCAATAAGGGGCCGAGGTGTTACGAATGTGACACGCAGCACTTCTTACTCGCTCTACTGCACATGGAACAACCCCCCTCTTATTCCTAGAGTACACTCAAAATGCTCCACGAGCGACCACACGGGCTTATTTCCAGTAGCGTGCGACGGCGATTGGCACAATCGTATGCCCATTGGCTGATGTTAAGATCTTGCGCACGGTGTACTGAGCGCTTGCGCCTTGCAGAAAACCATTAGGGGCTGCCGCGTCGTCACGCATTACAATGTGCACGATCAACGCCGCCCCAAACATCGCTTGCGCTTCACGACTGAATTGTGTAATGTCGAGAGAGATCTTCTGAACTTTATAAAATTGGTATTTTCGGGGCAATTTGGGCATCTCCTGAACCCATGTTTTGGCCGCGACGTCCATGGGGCCACTACCGATAATCATAGTGTGAATGCTTTGATCGATGCGTCGCATCGTTTCGACAACGGTGGTGATCAAGATGTCGTCAGCGTCGTTGTTACTCATTAACATCCGCTTGTCGTTTTGCAAGGCCAGCCCTATGACGCCCGAGTTGGACGAAGGGCGTTGCAGCTGGGCTCCGATCATGGGTCCAATGGTTGTTTGTGTGAGAATGTCAGCCGTTTGTTTGTGTTTTTATTTCGCTACGTCTTATTATCGTTCTCACATATGCCTTTCTCTTACACACCTTTTCACGCATCCACCTCCGTATACTCATCGAGTTCCTCGATGGCCATATGCGACGCCTCTAGGTTTTTGCGATACTCCTTCACAAAGTGTTGACGGATGCGGTGAAACTGCGTCCAGTCGCGATCGCTCAGCTGACCGAGCGCGGTCCACACTTCGCGATTGAGCCGACGTTGCCATCGTTGCACCCAAAAGAAAGAAATGGTGACGCTGTGGATGTTGCGAAACAGTTGGGGCGTGAACATAATGGTTGGTTGATCAGTGGGCGATTGCAGCGCCAGCGTTTCGAGGTTGCGCTCGCCCAAGATGTGCTCTTGGCCCTTGAGTCGCATTTGCGCGAGCCGAAGGTGTAAGAGGCCGCCATCCGGTGTAGCGTGGACGACCACCTTGAGCTCAAACATGGAACGGACGCGACCCGCCTCTTCGTAATGCATGCGGTAGATCAGTTCATACCGACGCGCGTTGCGAGGCGTGGCAATGTCGTCTGGTAACACCGATTCGTGGCTTGCGATGCGCGCCTCGAGCAGCTTGACGACGTTGAACCCATAGTATGGCCGAGGCACTTGCGTGCATGCGGTGTTCATGTCGGCGTAAAAGCCGCGATCCGCACGAAACCGCGGTTCTCGATTGGACAACCGCAAGAAGATGGACTTCTTAAAGCGCCACACCACGATGGCCGGCACGCGTTCCTCGATCTCATCGGCGTACAGCGCCACCTTAAAAGCATAGTTGGCGTGCAACTTGGCGCTACCACGTCCTACATCGTCGTCGGGTGGTGCCAACAGATCGGTCGCCGACGAATGCGACGAGTGCATCCGCTCCTCTCGTTTGTGCGCGCTCTTACTGACGGCTTTGCCCAAGACGACGTGCGTATTATCGGATACGGGCGACCCTTGTGGCGTCAGAAGGCGCTTGGCCGATTTCTCTGAGGTTTCGTGGCGCAGCTTCAGATGGCGCGACGACGCACTTCGAAGCAAATCTTGGTCTTCGTTGTGACGCGTGCGCTGGCGCGATGGTTCACGCTCTATATGCGACAGCAGATTTTTCGACGAACCAGGGTGTCCGCGGTGCGTCGTTCCGTACTCGACACGCGCCTTTGATTCGTAGTGCGCCAGTCCGGGGTGGGGCGACAAATGTAAGCGCGTGCTCTTATCGGCCTTGGGTGTTTGTTTGGAATGGTGGTCGTCGAAATGGTGGTCGTCGAAATGGTGGTCGTAGCGGCTTTTTTGACGAGAAAGATCCGGCCCGTCGTGCGCCCGATGATGTGCCGAACGGTCCTCCGCTTTTCGATGCGTTTTGCGCCGTTGGTGACGACTGTCTTCATGATCATGGAGTGGTTTATGGTGCGGAGAATGGTGCGGAGAATGGTGGAAGGAGGGCGGTTTGGACACGTGACTCACCCGACTCACCCGACTTCCTTGCATGCTGCCGTACTGAGAGCCTTTCTTTGACCCACGAATCGATTCGCGAACGGAAGCACTGTACTGTCGAGAGCACGTCGATGGGCGGAAATTTGCACTGGGTGGCGGAAGTGCGCTGGCGCGAGGCATCAACATTTCAAGGCCACTCGGATCGACGGTCGAAGCGCCAACGTTTTTCATGGCCTGTCGAAGTTCGCTCGAATCGGATAAATTGATCACCATAGGGCTCGATTCGTCCGACGGCGCGACACTTGGCGCCGCAACAGGTGGTGGTGGTGGCGCCGGTGAGGAAGGCGCATCAGGCACTATGGGTGGTTCCAAGCTTAGTTCGGGCTCTTTGACCTGCAACGCAGCAGAGGTTTGTTTGAGCGACGACACGACAGATGATGGCGCATGATTTATCGCGGCATTGGTCGCAGCATTCGTCATACTTGGGGCAGTACTCATGGCGGCACTCGACGCAGCATGGTCCGGTTTTTGTATCAAAGCGCGTACCATTTCACGTGAAAACGAACCTGCTGTGGCAACCGCTTTAAAGGACAAGGTCGCCGGCGCAGAGGTATTCGGACTGGAAGAGCGCCCCCGTTCGGTGGCGAGGCGCTCTTGTTGATCATGGGCGCTCTCTGTGCGCATCAATGCCGCCGTGCTGAGCGTGCAAGAACGGTCTTTGTGGCGGTCGTGTCCACCTCGGTGCGAAGCGGGAGGCGCGTCTCTCAACGCGATGCGCTCGTCGTCGCATTCGCGTCGCTTTTTCATTATCTGCATCAGCTTTGTCGCTCCCGTCGTCGCCGGTCCTCGCGCAGACATGCTTCCTCGGCGCATTTGCAATCGACGCATGGCTGCGCAGGTGCGAGCGGTTTGCGCACCGGACGCGGCTCGGTCACGCGCCGACAGCAATGTCCCGCGTTGGCTCCCGTCGACTTTGAAAGAGGCATCCAAGCGAGCGGAAAGGCTACCTTTCTCCAAACCGCCCTTTGCCAAAATCGGGTTCATGATGCTCGACGCACGGGCCACATCCAACGGCGCCATCCCCAATGGTCGTACCACGGAGTTACGAGACGAGCGTTCGTTCCAGTCCATTGTCGAGTCCATTGTCGAGTCCAATGTCGAGTCCATTGTCGAGTCAATGGCAGCCGGCGCCACAGCCGGCGCCACAGCCGCTGGCACAATTTCGCCCGTCGAAATGCGCGTCGTTGTCGCGCTGGCCGCCTTTGGCGTCGGCGCCTGTCCCGAGATGCGACTGCTGAGCGCGGCTACGAGATCGTTGACGCTGGAACGCGGCTTTTCAAAGTCTATGTCCTCGTCTACCTCTCTCAGCGCGTCCAATTCGGGGGAGATGGATCGCAGCTTGACGGCGGACAGTTCGGACGTGCTCGTTTCGGAAGTCTCGGTCGTCTCGGTCGTACGCAAAGGGCCCTTAGCATGTCGTAAACGAAACGACGTGCCTCCATGGTTGGTGTTGCGCATGCGTTCTCGAAAAGTGCCTCCTCCGCTGTGCGTTGGCTTGTCGTCGTCCAACGCGGCCATCAGTTTCGTCTCGGACGAGACCTTGTTGTTACGAGCGGCTCGATCGGTCAACGCAAACGCGCGGCTCTCTCGCCCTGAGTAATCGGTGGCCTTGGCTCGATAACTAGCCAAAACGGGTACCGTCGACTCGAGCACCGACTCGACCGCCGACTCGACCGCCGACTCGACCGCCGACTGTTGCGTGGAGTCGGGGCCCTCTGGTTCCGCCTGAAGTTGGCGGCCCGAAAACCGTTCCATCAGACCAGTCATCGCTCGGAACAGACCATTCGGCTGTTGTTGATGCCCTTTAACACCCACGTCGCCGTCGCCGTCAAAGTCGACGTTTAACGTTCGTTCAGCCACATTGACCGCATTTTCAAACCACGAACCCGTTGTAGATGCTTTTGTCGGTTCCGGTTCCGTCCCATCCGCCGCGTTTTCGGCTTGTTTTCGGCTTCGCAAAGCGGCAAGACCAGCGAATGTGGACCCGTCCGACTCGTCTTCACCGGAGGTATGTGAGATCGGCTTTGGCGCGTTGACGGTGTGTTTGAGGCAGGCCGGGTCCAAGGCCACCGTTTCGGCCGCGCTCGTCGCTGGCGCCGGTGCAGTCGATTGTAAACGGCCTCGCGCCTTGGCTTTGCGATTGCCGCCTCCAAAGTTATCCAAGCGCGTATCGATGCATATTTTACCCTGTTCATGGTTGATTTGCAAATGCGAAGGTTTATAGGCGGTTGTGGCCGAGTCGGCTTCATCATCCTCTGGTTTAGGAGGCGGCCACTGATGGATCTTCCCAATACGAGGACCTGTATGCGCATCGTGTGCAAGTTTGGAGCGCCACGTACGTTGAGCAGAAAGGGAAACAGGCGTTACTTGAGACGACGCACGGGATGACGCATGGGAAGACAGGGACGTTTTCGAAGCAGCGTCGGTGCCGCACGAGCCTTTTCTCATCTAAAAATGTGAAACCCGCCCAATCTTCTTAAGGCATGTAACACCCACACGTCGACACACGTCGGTGAAAATATATGGACCGCGCACCGCCTGTACTTCACGGTTAGGTTTTTACAAGATACCCTAGCGCAGCTCGCCAACCGAAGCGTTGAGAAGCGTCGTAATCTCAACTGTATCTCAGCGACCCGCACGTGTGACACGGATGCGTCCCGTGGCTGCGCGCGGCGTCGACGAGGTCACGCCACGCACCATAAGCTGGATGCTATCGGAAAATAAGGGCGTTTTTTCATCACTTTTCAACGCCGGCGCATCGGCCAGCGTGATCAACTCGTTCATCTGCGGAAGGCCTTGCGACAAGAAGACCACCTCGTGACCCGCCTCGATCATCTCGTCGCGACTGTCGTTGCGCAGGCGCTTTGTGCGCGGAATGCGACAGATCAGCTCGCAGGCGCCGTCGTGCGACGTGTCGAGCGCAATTTGGATCGCGTCAATGCCCAACGAGGCCGTGCGGTCGTCGTCATTTCCTTGCGACGCGTTGACGCGCATGTGCAACCGATACTCGCGCCGCTTTTCGTCGATGCACGTTGCAACGCCAAACTGGCCGTAATTGGGCACCCGCATCGTATCATATGACATATTCACACGGCCGTGCGCGATCCCCGCCGCGTCCAAGAGCAACGAATCGCCCTCGCCCAAAAAGTTGTAAGGGGGCGCCCCAAAGAGCGAGCGCACGCGCTCGCCGTGATTCGAACCCACCAGGTCGCGAAACAGCTGACGCTGCTGCGGATAGCTGAGCAGGGTCTGAAGGGTGCGCCGCACCGCGGCGTCGCCCGAGATTTCGAGCTGTGGCGGAGCGTTGACGTCTTTGGCGCGAGAGACCTGCAAGTTGATGGAATCGGTCATTATTTCCATCAAAGCGGCATTGGTGACCGTACCCGCCTTGATCTGTGTGTAGGTGTTGCGCAACAAACCACCGACACCACTCGAGACGTTGGCCGTGGGCGCACCGGTCGTCTGAGAAAAATTTGTCTTGTAGTGCGCCGACGCGGACGAAGCGTACTTGTGAGACGAGGCGGCGCTCCCCCACCCACTCTGCCCACTCTCACCCTGGTGCGAGTTCTGGTTCATTTTCAGCGTGGGTGTGACTGGACGCGGCTCACCCGACACATTAGTCGGCGTGATCGAAGTGTACGAAACAGATTGCGCACTGGCAGGCCCATTGACCGCACCAATGTTTGAGACATCCGATCGCGCGGCTCCGTTCAAAAGACCTCCTCCATTGCCGTAAGAGGCCATCTCCGCACTGAAACCAAACACAAACTGCGACATCTTCGTTATCTTTGTTTTGAGGGACTTCTACAAGCTTCGAAAATTTTAGCACAGGGTTAGCGTGTTGTGTCTAGCGACGAGCGTTGAAGCTTGACAAGCGATACTTGAATCGCCTACGTGTGTTGGGAAACGATTGTCTGACACGTTCTTGGGTGACTCGAAACGGCTTAGAGCACCGAGCATGCCATGGCGATCGCTTGCGCACGCATTTCATGTTTACGGACTTTGTTTGTTTGATTGGTAGGCTTTGCGACATTCGGGGGGTGTACATCGCATGCCGTCGTCAAACTTGGTTGATTGACACCTGACGACCCAGGGTAATTAAGGGGGTCGGTTTTCACGTAGGTGACCACATTGCCCATGAGTTTGTTTGATAAACTGTTTGGACAAAAACAGTCTATAAGATAGCGAGCGCTGTTCAAAAAGCAAACACTTGTTTGTGTTGCTGACTCGTGCTGACTCGTGCTGACTCGTGCTGACTCGTGCTGCTCGTGCCGACCACGCGACGCTCGACGACGACGTATGCAGCTCTTTGGCCTCCATTCGTGTCCCGCTGAAGCGGCCAGCGCCATGTGCAACGCGCACATTGTCAAGATGTCAGTGGAGACCTTGCAGATCTTGTACACAGCCCTGCGCGCAAATGGGTGCGCGTGGATCGACAAGTTGATCACCGTTCCAAAGTCGATCACACTGAAACGCAAGCGCTCTGCCGCCACCGACGATGTAACCAACGACGTAACCAAGGACATATGCGATTCTGTTCCCACGGACTCGGACTCGGATTCTTCTTATTTGATCGAGTACGAGCATGTCAAGCCTTACCGCAGCACGCACGCCAAGCATCCGTGCATGCTTTGGACCGCCGCGTGCGACGCTCATTTTGAGTGGGTTTTGGCGCACGGTATTGCGCTCGTTCATCAATATGAAACCCGCTACGGCAAACGCGGCCTTTGCTACTACCACATCACGCACATACGCGACAACTGGCAACAGCACGGCTGGGCTTCGCCACGTAGCATCCCGTCGACCATCACGCCACAAGTGTGGCTCAACTCGCTCGATACTTCCTTGCGCGACGACAACACCACGCGTGTGGCGTGTCTCCATCCACCCGACGGCTGCATCTTTGGCGTCGTTTGCATGGACCCCGAGCACCGGCTCGTGACTGACACCACCGCGGACGACTCTGACAACTCTGACACCATCGCGGACGACTCTGACAACTCTGACAACTCTGACAACTTTGACAAACTTGGCCTCGCCGCCCTTGTCGACTGGACCGGCAGCTATCACAAATTCTATCAGTACAAGCGCGACGTCGCGTTCAAGCGCCCCATGTCCTGGAGGAGCGTTTCGTGGGCGAAGTGAGGGTGGCACCGCCAATGATCTCCTCTTAACCCTTACAGGAGAAGGTGCGGTTTCGCCCTTTCGGCACTCAAGAAATAAGCGTGTGCGATAAAATAAACTCTCAAGTTAACAAGACTCCCGCGACACGTTTCCATGTCTCGACAACGCATTTCAATAGAACAAGTCAAACAGTTCTTGCGGGAGATTGCACACTCAATCCCGTCAGATGCAACCGTGGACAACGTGCCGGACGAACAGAAATGGATTGTTGAAACCGGATTCCACCTTGGTGCCAAACGTTGGATCGAACAGGACGCCTTACAACACCAAGAACACGCGTTCCTCATGACGAAAACCACCAATCCATTTAAACCATTACAATTGTAAGCCAATAGGGCAGAGCACGGGCATCTGTCTAGAACGTGTGAGCCGACGCATTCTCCACCGCGTAGAGCACAAATAACACCAGAAACGTCGAAGCCAAGACCGTCAGAACCAGTATCACAGCACACCAATTTTTGACGCGGTTGGTTCCACAAGCAAGTGTGGAATGTTCAGCCCATTCCACACAGCCCGCGTTGCAGCCGACCAAACCGTAACCTTGCATGCGGATCGGGCAGCGCGATTTTCTTTTTTCATCGAGAAATAATCTTATACAATTGAAATAGCCCCACCGACTGTTACGTAAACCGTTGTAGCTGCCTCTGACTGCCTCCAACTGCGATTCGACTTCTGCCAACTCTCTTGGTGCCGGCACCGAAGATCGGATGCTCCTCGATGCTGCAGCACCGATGATCGGATGCTCCTCGATGCTGCAGCACCGATGATCGAATGCTCCTCGATGCTGCAGCACCGATGATCGAATGCTCCTCGATGCTGCAGCACCGATGATCGAATGCTCCTCGAATCGCTCGCAAACCGCTGCTCTCCCTGCCCTCCCTCCTGGCTGGCTCCTGGGTGCCGCAGCACCCACGGTGGATTCGATCATGGTGGCTGGCCACCTCGAGAAATTCGATCATGGTGGCTGGCCACCTCGATGGTGGCTGGCCACCTCGATGGTGGCTGGCCACCTCGATGGTGGCTGGCCACCTCGATGGTGGCTGGCCACCTCGAGAAATTCGATCATGGTGGCTGGCCACCTCGATGGTGGCTGGCCACCTCGATGGTGGCTGGCCACCTCGATGGTGGCTGGCCACCTCGAGAAATTCGATCATGGTGGCTGGCCACCTCGATGGTGGCTGGCCACCTCGAGAAATTCGATCATGGTGGCTGGCCAC
>Ga0228674_1002208_pt1 | contig 10911 bp, 12 predicted proteins | sample 1D_rmetaG_FD_189054 | JGI IMG/M metagenome (GOLD analysis project Ga0228674, IMG submission 189054) | Seawater microbial communities from Monterey Bay, California, United States - 1D_r | ecosystem: Environmental > Aquatic > Marine > Coastal | place: USA: California | collected 2016-09-26
ATCCAATAGGGAAGAAGCTTCTTCCCTATTGGATGGTATTGTTTACCACATCATGTTTCGCTAATGTATTGGGGTTAAACATCTCAGCTAGTTTTAGTAGTGTTAAAACCATTTACATTTTCATTCCAATTATCTTAATTCCTCAGTTATTACTTTCAGGAGTTATTGTAAAGTTTGATAAGTTAAATCCTACTTTATCTTCTGAATCCAATGTGCCAATGGCTGGTGAGCTGATGACGTCTAGATGGGCATTTGAAGCTTTAGCAACCTATCAGTTCATTAACAATGACTACGATAAAAATTACTTTGAGTATGATATGATTAATTCTCAATCCAACTTCAAAAAGAACTTTTGGATAAAAGAATTAGAATCTAGATGCATTCAAATGAAGAAAACTCTTCGTAACAATGAAGAAGTTAATGAATCTGACTGGAGCCTAATGCAAACTGAACTTCGTAAAGAAAATCTGTCTGAGCTACATAGTTTCAAGGTTAATGAAGCCTTACTTTCTATTAATCATAAAGAGCTTAAAGCGGAAAATATTGAAAGCATTAAGAACTATCTATTTCAATTAGAGAAAGTATTGATTGATATCAATGTAGAAGCGAATGATGCTAAAAACACTATCGTTTACAACTTAAATAAAAAGGATAAAAACAAGGCAAGTACTGAGCTTTACGATTACAGCAACAGTAGCTTATATGATTTACTTAGAAATAAGTCAGAGTCTGAAAAGTTAGTTGAATCTGAAGGAGAATTGGTACAAAAGTCAGATCCAATTTATCAACCATCCAAACGTTTTAGATCGATTTTCTTTGCTCCTGCTAAAACATTGTTTGGAAAAAGAATGTCAACTTTCTGGGTGAACAATATCGTTATCTGGATGATGTCCATTTTCTTATTTATCGTATTGTACTTTGATGGATTTCTAAGATTGTTTAATTCTTTTGACACTATTAAGTCTTTAGTTTCTAAAAAACAGTAAGTGCTTTACTCGGTTCAAAATTGGGGTGATTTATCAGAACAAGATTTGGAGTATTGTTTGAATCAGTTTAAGAATCCTGCATTCATTTCAAAAATTACCTTTCTAGAAAAAGGCATTAAGAATGAAATGATTGAACTTAGATACAAATTGAAATGGTCAACCTTATTTTGGTTCATTTCCTTAATTGTATTGATTACTGGAGTATTACTAGGGAATTACACTGGCTATACTTTTACTTGTATAGCAATAGCAGTTTTAATTATTAGAATGATATACTCTTATACAAGGAGTTTGATTACAAATCAGCTGTATCTAATAACCAAAGACAAGCCTCACTGTAATTACTAAAAGCCTCTATCGGGTAAGGAACTTTAAATTCTTTAATGAATTCTTCTGCTAGCATTTCTCCATCCTCATCATCATAATAGATAGCTACTGAATTGATTTGATGAGTCCCTTGTTCAGAGGCAAAGAAACGACTAGCATCATTAGATATGCCCTTTAAGTTGGTTATATCGATAATAAATGGTCTGCTTTCCTCCCCAAATATTTCTATCCGTTTTTCAACACCAAAATTCACGTCGTGTCTAAAAACAACAACATCATCAATGTACTTACAATGGACAATTCCATCTGAGCACAACTTAAGTGTCATTTTAGGTAATTCAATGGATTTTAAAACTATAGTATTCAATTCGTTAGTTAGGAAGTTCATTCTAATAAGTGTAGTTACCCCATTTCTTAGGACAGGTTTAAGTTAAATGTAATAATAATTCTACAGATTTTTGATAGACTTGGTAAACTTCCCCAATAAGGTAAACTGTCCGATTATTGGGGAAGTTTACCTTTTTAGGGGAGCTTACAAAACTGGTAACATCAGTATTAATAAACCTATTTTTTTCATAATTATTTACATAGCTACTCGTGCTGTTCATGTATTAAAAGAACTTTCTCTTTCAACTTAATTCTCAGCCGTTTTTTTTTACTAAACTTCTATTTTTCTATTGTTGATTATGTCAGCCGTTACGAGTGTTAAAACACCCAACATTGAAACTGTTAGCAACACCAAACCAATCAAATACCCCACAAACTTTAGTCTTCTCTAAATCTAACAATAAGTACATACCTTAGCAAAACATGTTAAGCGAATATTTAACTCCTCTTGATTCTAATGCTGAAATCCCAAAAAGACTTCAGTATCCTATGCAATATTACCCTCACCAAATTGCAATTGAAGCGGCTAAAGATTTTCAATCGTATTTAGAAAAGAATCCTGATATACATGACTTCTTTTCAAAGACAAAGCAAGGTGATAGTGGAGGTAAAATGCTTGGTGTTTTAGTTGTTGAAAATGATCAAAATGAGTTCTTTTATTTAAGAGCTTTCTCTGGTAAACTGGGAGGAGAAACTGACTTAGAAGGTTTTGCTCCTCCAATATATAATTACACCTGTCCTAGTAATATTTTCATTCCGAGAACTAAGGCTATTGATGACCTTACTATTGAGTTAGAGGAAACAAGAAGCATTCATCTAAACCCTTTAATTAAAGAGCGAGATAGCATATCACAAGCTTTTGAAAATCAAATAAATGAATCTAGAGACAACATAAATAAAAACAAGATTAAAAGACAAGAACTCCGAGCTTTTGCTAGCGATATTGAATTGGATGAATTAAATCGACAAAGCGCTAAAGAAAGGAAGGAATTCAAGGCTATAAAAAAGGCTTTTAAGGAGGCTACTTCGAAACTTGATGAGCAAATTAAGACCATTCAAAAAGAGGTGGAGGCTTTGGTCAAAACAAGAAAAGGTCTTTCTAGAAAATTACAAGAAGACCTCTTCATCGAATTGATACTTGAGAACGTTTTAGGAGAACAAAAGAATGTAAAGGAAATCTTTGATGAATACACCGGAAATCTTCCTCCTGCTGCAACGGGTGAATGTGCTGCTCCTAAGCTGTTTCAGTTTGCTATTCAAAACGACTTAAAGCCAGTTGCTCTTGCTGAATTCTGGTGGGGAACATCGTCAAAGAACGAAGTTCGTAAACACAAGCACTTCTATCCTGCTTGTAAAAGCAAATGCGCTCCTATCCTACCATTTTTATTAAAAGGATTAGATATCGAAGACAACCCTTTACTTAAAGAGATTGAGTTTACGGTCCCTATTCTATTTGAAGACGAACACCTACTTATCATCAACAAACCATCTGGAATGCTTTCTGTTGAAGGGAAATCAGATTTAAAATCTGTGCAAACTTGGCTCCAGGAAAATTATCAAATTAAAGGACCAGGACTCGTGCATCGTTTAGACATGGCTACTTCTGGAATTTTACTCATTGCTAAGTCAAAGGATATTCATGAACATTTGCAAAAGCAGTTTTTGAGCAAGGAAATTCAAAAAGAATATACAGCAGTTTTGGATGGCATAATCGATAAAGAATCGGGAATAGTGGATTTACCTATACGAACAGATTTTGAGGATAGACCCAGACAAATGGTCTGTTACGTTCATGGGAAGTCATCTCAAACCAAGTATGAAGTTTTATCCAGGAAGGAAAACGAAACAACTATTAAATTTCAACCTATCAGCGGTCGAACGCATCAATTAAGGGTTCATGCAGCTCATATCGATGGTTTAAACACAGCTATCAAAGGAGATGATTTATACGGTAAACCAAGTGATCGACTTCACTTGCACGCATCTAAGCTACAGTTCAAACACCCTGTAAGTAATCAAGAAGTGGTAATTGAATGTCGGGCAGACTTTATTTAGTCCACATTGGCTCTTTTTTCAAGATCTCAGCATAAACAGGACAGGTTTCATCATGTGAACCTTTTAAATACCCTGAACTCAAAAGAAACTCATTCGTTATCTCTCCACCCGTAAACTTGAAAGTCTTCTTAAAAAGCTTCACCCATTCTTTTCTCGTTTTTGGGTGATTATGGTTTAACCATTCTTTGAACGATCCATATTCCTTTTGCAAACCTTGAATAACTTGCGCATTATGAATTGCAGCATTTACTTTAAGCTTGTTTCTTATAATCCCAGCATCAGACAATAAACGCTCTCTATCTTTTTCATTAAAAGCAGCTACTTTATCAATTGAAAAACCTCCATAAGTTTTTCTGAAATTAGCTTTCTTATTAAGGATTGTTGTCCAACTTAATCCAGCTTGATTGATCTCCAACAACAACCTCCCAAACAATTCATCATCAGAATCAATAGGAAATCCATACTCCGTATCATGATAAACCGTATGAACGTTATCCTTTTCTAAAGCTTCCGTATGTGAACAATATGACATAATTATTATTTAGCAAAAACCTGATCCATGTTCTTAAACGCTTTGAACTCTAAAGCATTTCCAGCCGGATCATAAAAAAACATGGTAGACTGCTCACCTACTTCTCCTTTAAACCTCGTGTAAGGTTCAATCACAAATTCGATATCGCATGATTTTAAATGACCTGCTAAATCATCAAACTGATCCATAGTTAGAACAACACCAAAATGAGGTACAGGAACAGATTTTCCGTCAACAGCATTCGTAGGAGCTTTTGGCTTTACATGACCATCAACCCGATGAATAACCAATTGATGCCCGTACAAATTGAAATCAACCCACTTGGTATCACTTCTTCCTTCCTCACATCGCATTACGTTTTTGTAGAACAACCTGCATTCTTCAACATCATGAATTGGAATTGCTAAATGAAATGGATTCATAGTTATGCCTTTAAAATTACTTCGAATCCGGAATGACTTCTGATATTCATTACTCTTCCTTCATCAAAAATTAAATATTGTCCTTTTATACCCTTCAATACTCCTGTAATCTCCCCAACCTTTTCTAGCTTATTGCTTTTTACCTTTTCAGGAAATTCGTCAACAGGATAATTAATCTCAGTAACATCATCCTCATCACTTATAAAGTCATGATACGATTCATCCAAGTACGAAATCATTTCTTCCTTCAAATCTTCTAATTCAGCATCTGTCTGCTCATTTTTCAGCATGCGCTGCCAAGCCGTTTTATCTGATATATGCTCTTTTAACGCTACCTCAATCTCTCCAGCTAATTGTCTGTAAGGAACTTTAGCTAAAAGAATCCCTCTAGAAGCACCTTGATCAATCCATCTTGTTGGAATTTGATCTGCTCTGGTAACACCAACCTTAACACCACTAGAAGCAGCTAAATAAACATAATGTTCTGTGTTATGATGTGATTCCTCCCATTCTGGATTCCTTCCTTTCCCCAAATGAGCTTCACACAGTTCTGGTCGTATAATACATTCAGAATTCATTGGAGATTTTTGAAAACAAGGAAAACAAAACCCTTGTCCAAAAGACTTTTTAGTCACCTTACCACAATCTACACAATGAATGGTTCCCGTATGACTAATTGTAATTTCCTTTCCTACTAAGTCATTCATTAAGATAGACTCATCGCCTAAAGTCAAGGTGTATTCCACTTTATCTTTAAGCGCTGTTCTCATTTTCCTTAAATCACCTTTAACTTCCATTACAATGATATTAAACCTTTTATATGAGATACTGCACGATATTTCTCTATGATTTGATCAGCAGAAAAAACCATCATCTTTACAGAGATACTTATGTATTTACCTTTTGAAGACCGCTTCGTTGAAACTTCTCCATCTTTGAAATGAGGTAATATTTCAGAAACATTATCATCACTCGTTATAAACTTAAACAAGTAAACATTTGGCCATTCTTGTAAGACTAATTGCTCTTTTAATTTCTCGAATTTTTTATCAAAATCTTCCATCTTCCTCCTATATAATCTGCAAAGATAATCATCATTTGAAGAAATTTGAAGCCAAATAAATTAGCTTACCTTTGCAAAAAAATTAAGCATGAGTTTTCCATATAAAGTCATTTTAAAATCAGGTAAGGATGCATCAGTTGAAAGAAGACATCCTTGGGTATTTTCAGGAGCTATCAAGAAGATTAAAGATGAAAACGGAAGAGAAGCTGAACCTTCTGAAGGTGATGTAGTTGCTGTAACAAATAATAAAGACAAGTTTTTAGGTGCTGGTCATTATGCTGGTGGTTCAATTGCTGTAAGACTTCTAACATTTGAAGAAGTAAACGATTTTGGAGTTGATTTTTTCACTACAAAGTTCAAAAGAGCTTATCAATTAAGAGAAACATTAGGATTAACTAAAAATGACAGTACAAACATTTTTAGATTCATTCATGCTGAAGGTGATGGTTTACCAGGATTGATTATTGACCACTATGCTGGTTCATTGGTTGTTCAAGCGCACTCTATTGGGATGCACATGGCTAAAGACATTATCGCTGGAGCTTTAAAAGAAGTTTTTGGAGATGATTTAAGATCCATTTACTACAAGTCAAAAGAGACATTACCTAAAGAATATGAAGTAGAAGATCACTACTTGTATCAAACGAAAACAGGTAAAGGTAAAGCAGTTGAATACGATTGTTTATATGATATTGACTGGGTTAAAGGTCAAAAAACTGGATTCTTTGTAGATCAAAGAGAAAACAGAAAACTAATTGCTGATTATTCAAAAGGAAAGAATGTATTGAATACATTTTGTTACTCTGGAGGTTTCTCTATTGCTGCATTAAAAGCTGGAGCAAACCTTGTTCATAGTGTTGATTCATCAGCTAAAGCAATTGACTTAACTGATATCAATGTTAAATTGAACGAAGTGGAAGAAAGGCATGAGTCTTTTGTTTCTGATACTTTCAAGTTCTTTGAACATCAAGCTAGTGAAAACTACGATATCATCATTTTAGATCCTCCAGCTTTTGCTAAGCACGTTAGAGTGAAGCATAATGCTGTTCAAGGATACAAAAGATTGAATGCCACTGCACTAAGATTTATTCAGCCAGGAGGTATTTTATTTACTTTCTCTTGTTCTCAAGTTGTAGATCAAAAGCTATTCTATAACACAGTTATGGCAGCGGCTATTCAAGTAGGTAGAGAAGTAAAAGTTCTTCACCATCTTACACAGCCTGCTGATCATCCAGTAAGCATATTCCATCCTGAAGGAGAATACCTGAAAGGATTGGTTGTTCAAGTTTGGTAATTTGAGTATACAATTCACACATAAGGGAATACTTAAACTTGCTGTTCCATTAATGCTTGCAAGCTTAATAGAACATGTGATTGGTTTAGTAGACACGTCACTTTTATCTGGATTATCGGATGAAGAACTTGGTGGCGCAGGATTAGGTATCCATACCTACTTCTTTCTATTTATGATTTCTTTTGGTCTGACCGCTGCACTTCAAATCATCTTTTCAAGAAGAATTGGTGAGAAGCATGAAGATCTTGTAGGGAAAAGCTTTATTAATGGAGCTATACTCCTATTCTTTTACTATTTGATTTCAATTGTATTCGTTTATGGTTTTGGTCAGGATGTGTTGTCAGGAGTAATCTCAAATCCTGCTGTTTCAGATAGCATGTACGATTATTTAAGTACGCGTGGACTAGGAATGATATTCACCTGTATTAGTGCTTTATACGGGAGTTTTTACATCTCCATCAACAAGTCTTATGCGATTACGATATCCTCGGTTTTAGTTTTAAGCACTAACTGGATTTTAGACATTGCACTAATCAATGGAAAATGGGGATTCCCAGAAATGAGAGTTGCAGGAGCTGCATTAGCTTCAATGATTGCGTCGCTGATTGGAATGATTACATTATTCCTGCTTTCTTTTAAGTTTAAAGCCCAAAAGAAATACCAACTATATAAGCTTAGATCAATATCCTGGAAAGAGCAGTTTGACATTTTAAAAATTGCCTATCCTTTAATATTTCAAATGTTTATTTCATTCTTTGGATGGACATTCTTCTTTTTTATGGTTGAAAAAATGGGAGCCGTTCCCCTTTCGATCTCCTCTTTCTTAAGACCTATTTACATTTTATTCCTTTTGCCTTTTGTTTCTTTTGGAAGTACAACCGGTAGTATGATTAGTAATTTAATTGGTCAAAACAGACAAACTGAAGTCAAACCTTTTATTAAAAAAATGCTTCAAACAACTATACCAAGCGGACTCATTATCAGTCTTGTAGGAGTTGTTTTTGCAGGCAACATACTAAACGGACTTTCTGATAATCAAGAATTGATATCAAATTCTAAATCTTCACTAATTGTAATTAGCTCATCTATTTTCCTGTATTCTATTGGCTCTGTTTATTTCAATGCCATTACAGGTACAGGAAATACCAAAAGAACGCTATTGGTTGAAATCATTACCATGACAGCCTACTTGATTCCTGTCTATTTATTTGTGAGCGTATTTCACTTATCTATAGAATGGGTATGGGCAACAGAACACATATACTTCCTAGCAATGGGAGTTACTTCTTACCTTTTCTTTAAAGGAACAAAACTAGTAAGAGTCTAGAGCTTCTTGCTCTTTGAACACAGGAACTAAAGTACTTGGAAACGCAGCGGGACAATAGTTTAAACTTGCATTCCATGAAAAATCCGAAAGCTTAAACCAGCCTTTTACATACATTGATGGAAGACAATGGATATTCTCTCCTTCTATAGGACTATGAGATTCAGGGATCGAATAAGAAATTAAGTTTTGAAGTTCAATGTGCCTACCCGTTGTTTGAATATGTTTTTTAACTTGACTGATCATCCCCTTATCAAAACCAAATACGATCGCATAATTACCATAAGCTCGTCTTTGATACAACCAGTAATCAAAGGTGCTTTCGCTATTCAACAATTGGTCCGTTGTTTTTTGAAAGATATCATCGTAATAAAAGCCACTCTGCAAAACACTATTAACCACATCAATTGATGGAGCAACGTGTACATACAACATTTCTGCTGAATCAGTTTGAAACAAGGATTTGAATAGTTTTGATTTCATCTTTTTAGTCTGTCACAAAAGTACAATTCTGTTTACTTTTATAAAATGGATTTAACGCTAAAATTTACACATCAGTTTGATATTCAACCAGATCATAAGCTGTTTTTTTGGGGATCATGTTTTTCAGAAAATATCTCTCAAAGACTTAACTCCCTTGGATTTAGCGTCTTAAGCAATTCACACGGAATAGTATTTAATCCTATTAGTTTACAAAAAGCCATTTCTGCTTGTGTTTACAATACTCCTGTTGACGAAAAGGACATCATTCGAAATCAAGACATATTTGCTCACCTTGATTTTCACGGGGAATTTAACTCGCTTAGCAAAGATGAAATCATTGAAAACTGTAATTCATCTATTAGAGAGTTCAATCAAAACCTTTCTCAAAAGAAGAAAAGCAAGGTGTTCATTACTTTCGGTTCTGCCTGGGTGTATGAGCATATCGAATCTTCAACTTTGGTTGCTAATTGTCATAAACTACCAGCTAGTCAATTCAAGAAAAGAATGTTGACTGTTAATGAATGCAAGGAAGCGCTCCAATCCATACAAGATGATTTAGACAAAATTCTACACGATTACGAAATCCACCTAACTATCTCACCTGTAAGACATAAAAAAGACGGTTGGGTAGAGAACAACTTGAGTAAGTCTACCCTATTACTGGCCGTTAACGAATTTGTAAGCGAATCGGAAAAAGCTTTTTACTTCCCGGTTTACGAATGGGTAATTGATATTTTAAGAGACTACGCCTTCTTTGCTGCAGACGGTGTTCACCCAAACAACAAAGCAGTTGACTTCATCTTCGATCAGTTTATTGAGTATTATTTTGACAAAGAAAACAAAGACTATATATCAAGAAGAAGCCATATAAATCAGCAAGTGAATCATGTCGTGCAAATACCTGGGAGCCAATCTCACCAGAACTTCTTAATAACTTTATTAAAGCAGATAGAAAACTTGGAAAAAGATTATCGATTTTTACTAATGGATAGTGAGAAAAGGTCTATCAATAAAGATCTCGAGAAATATTTCCAACATGAATCTTAAGCAATTATCATTAGTCAATTTTAAAAACTACGCTTCTATTGATTTAGAACTTGGTGACAACATCAATTGTTTTGTAGGAAACAATGGCGTTGGTAAAACGACTGTGCTGGATGCCATTTACTATTTATCTTTTTGTAAGAGCTACTTTAACCCGATCGACACGCAAAACGTGAAGTTTGGTGAAGACTTCTTTGTTGTTCAAGGATCTTATTTCCATGATGAGCAAAAAATGGATGTTTATTGTGGACTTAAAAAAGGAACAAAGAAGAAATTCAAGTGGAATAAAAAAGATTACTCCAAGTTAGCGGACCATATTGGTAAACTGCCTTTAGTCATCATCACTCCTTCTGATGCTCAATTAATTTCTGAAGGATCTGATGTTAGACGAAAGTTTGTTGACGGTGTAATTTCTCAATACGATCACGAATACCTTGAACACTTATTGAACTACAACAAAGCACTGTCTCATAGAAACGCTTTACTTAAGTTGTTTTTCAAGCAAAGAAGATTTGACGAATCGTCTCTTGAAATATGGGATGAAAAACTAGCCCAATACGGACAAGTTATTCATCAGAAAAGAAATCAATTCATTGAAGATCTAGCACCCTATTTCAACGAATACTATCAAATAATCTCAGGAGGAAACGAACAAGTTGAATTGAAATTTCAATCTCAACTTTTCGATCATTCTCTACCTGAATTGTTGAAAATGAGTCTAGACGAAGACAGATTCAAAACATACACTACGAAAGGAATACACAAAGACGACTTAAGCCTTTTAATATCAGGACACCCTATAAAGAAGTTCGGATCACAAGGACAACAAAAGTCTTTTCTGATAAGTCTTAAACTGGCTCAAAGTGATTTCATGTTTAATAAAAAAGGATACAAACCACTTTTATTATTGGATGATATATTTGACAAATTAGATGATTTAAGAGTTAAGAAAATTATTGATTTGGTTGGAAGTGACCGATTTGGTCAGACTTTC
>Ga0228674_1002227_pt1 | contig 10833 bp, 8 predicted proteins | sample 1D_rmetaG_FD_189054 | JGI IMG/M metagenome (GOLD analysis project Ga0228674, IMG submission 189054) | Seawater microbial communities from Monterey Bay, California, United States - 1D_r | ecosystem: Environmental > Aquatic > Marine > Coastal | place: USA: California | collected 2016-09-26
GGTGTAGCGGCGCGCGATAAATGAGGCAGGGAACGCGCGATAAATGGGTGCTGCCGCAGTTTACGGAGAGTGCAACGAATTTGCAGATACAGAAACGCCCCGGAGGGCCGGGGCGTCTTTCGTGGAGTCCTGTGCCGGAGGCCGGGCTTAGGCCTCGGCAACCGACTGGCTGTGCACAATCTCCCCGAGCCGGTTGACGGCCGCCTCCTGCAACTTGGCCAGCAGGGAGACCAGCGACCACACGCGGGCGCGCGAAATGCCGTTCAGGTTGGACTCGGGGGAGATCAGGTCAATGATCGCGGCCCGCGCCTCGGCAACACCTTCTTCGCCCACACCCTCGGGGAAGTTACGAGGCTCGATGGCGTAGAAGAGCATGGCAAGGTTGTCGCGGTTGATGGCGTCATGGCCGCCCCGGACCTCAAGCGCGTCGCGCAGACCGTTCAAGGCAGAAGAGACGGTGCCCAGGTCATCATGGGCTTGGGATGCTGCCCGCTTGAGCGAGTTGGACTGCGGCGAGCTTGCGATAATCGTGTTCATGTCGGGTCCTCAGGTCTTTTGATGAGTGACCGCCAGCCCAACGCCAATTGGGTGGCGGACGGTACGCGGTTGGCGTGCCGGCCTGAGGACCGGTGGGCCTTGCGGCCCCCGCGCACCGCCCACCGCAGAATCGGTGGACCTGCCCCCGCCCGATGCGGGACAACAAAAAAGCGCCTTCATCGGGCGATGGGCGCTTGCTGCGCCTCAGGTACTCGGGACGCCAATCCCGGCCGCCACATGTGGGGCGACGTGGGAAACACTACACCCCCGCGACCCCACATGCAACATCTTTGTGGATGGGTGGTCACCGCCCCGTGACTCCGCCATCGGAGAACTTGGCGAACGGCCAACGGCCGAAAGAGCGGCCCACCCTGCGGTCGTTGTTTGGGCCGCAGCCCACGGACACGCACCGCTTGTCCGTCAGCGCCTGGCTCAGCGCTCGGGAACGAATTCCTCCAGGCCGGTCTCCAGGTTCATGCGCATCCAGCCCCGGACGCCATCCCGCACGACGATTGCCCTGGCGCGGAGCGGATCATCAATCTCTTCCTGCCGCCGACGGCGAGCCATGTCTTCAGTCATCTTATTCAGCCACTCCCAACTGCCCGGCTGAATCGGTTCGACCTTCACCGGCTTGGGCGGTAGTGCCAGGCCGATGCGGTGCGCATCCTTCTTCAGCAACTCCAGCTCGGATTCGATGGTCAGCATCTCCCGGTCAATGTCACCGATCTTCGCCAGGGACTCTTTCAACGGAAGAGCCTTCGGCCAATTGGCGATGCCATCCAGGGCGTCAGCCGTAGCCAGCTTCATTTCATCCAAGAGGAAGTAGGTTGCGGCAAGCTGGCTCACCGGGTCCGGGTCAAAGTCCCCGCCGTAGACGGCTCCACGTAGTCCGCCCGGCAGCGTGCCCAGCATGTCGTCGGCTTTCATCGCGTTGACGCTCATCGCCGTCTCAACCGTGGGCTTCTTATCGGCGCGGTCATGGCTCCCGAAGATACTGTTTCTGAGATTTTGTGTCAGCCGCGCACGATAGTGGTCAGCCTTCAAATCCAACATGCGCCACATGAGCGCGATGTAGTCCGTGCGTGAAATTGGCTGTGAGGTGATCTTGCTGCGCTCTGCCGCCAGGACTTCCAGTCGCTGGTAACGCTCGGCAACGGCGGTGTTGATCTTCTCTTTGATCGCGCCCAGGCTTTCGATGCTGGACTGGATTTCCGTGATGCTGCTCATGGTGACCTCTTATCGTTGGATGGCCCTTTGGGCCATGATCGCGGCTTGGATAAAGCCGATAGACGGATTGGCGTGCTGCACGTCACGCGCGAGTTCGTACAGTTGCATCTGCGTGCGATCAACCTGAGCTCCAACGGGTATGGAGAAGTTCGCCGCAGCGGGAGTGCCGCCATGTGCTGGCTCTGCAAAGCTCAAAGGCTGCATTCCCTTCACAGCCGGAGCCTGAGCGCCCAGAAAGCCCACGTGACGCAGGTAGTAGCTACCCGGCATGGGATTGCCTGGCGTGTTGGGAAAGTAGATCGAGGCTGAAACGTTCTTGTAATTGCCGCTCCGCACCGAACTGATCAGGCCATCAGCCACATCGGCGAAGGCGTACAGCTCGCCATCCATATCGGCCAGGCCGCGCACCTGGCCAAAGGTGTTCGATTCATCGTCAGGGTGTCCGATCACCAAGGGCGCAGACTTCAGTGCCTGGCTGTAGTTGATCGCAACGGCGCTGACCGCCCGTTTGTCGACGGTGATGGGACCGGACTGAGAGTTCCATGTGCCCGCCCGAAATATCTGAAATGCACGTAGTGCCATAGTGGAAGTCCTGCCACGCAATAGGTTGATGGCCGCTGACTGATCAACGGTGCTGATTGGAATGCACGGCTTTAATCAGTGCCTGCTCGGCTGTTTGCACTGCGCCTGTTCCGTTCGCGCGTTCGCTGCAAGATGCGACGAACAGAGCGCTCGGAGATGCCAAAGGTGGCGGCGATGTCATGGGTTCTTTCGCCTGCGCGGTAGCGAGCAACAATTGCCACGTGCTGCTCGGCCTGGCGGGCAGCTGCCATCGAAGGGATATAGACCGAGCCGCCAGAGAATGTCGTGGACACTGCTGCCACCGCAGCTCCCCCTGCAGATTCCCGACGTGCCTGGTCACAGCCCAGCTTCGCCAACTGAGCGATGACCTCCTCTTTCAGGCACTGCATGAACCCGTCGCGGCGTACCTTTGTGTCGCAACGTCGTCCGGCGCTCTCGGCGGAAACTGGAAAGCACAGGTTGACCCCGCCGTACTCACGGGCGATGCGCTGGACCACTGCCTGTACAACCGTGGGGATATGTACCTCGGCACGCAAGCTACGCAGCGCCAGCTCAACCGCCCCCCCCAAGCTCTCAAGCGCTCCGGAACCCTCGCGCGGCGAGGCAACGAGACCTCCCACGGCTCCACCCCGACCCTGGCTTCGCCCACCGACAGCACCGACGGCAGTCGCAGGTGTCTGACACCTGTCTGGAAGCGTGACGCCACCTATCTTGTGGTGGATATGCGTCTTCGAATCACTATTTGCCACGTCAGCCTCCCAAAACCTGACGGATCGATGCCGAATTGCGGCTGATCTTGTTTACAAACACATGGTCACTACCGGGATCGTCCAGGTAGTTCTCCAGCAAACTGGGTTCCACCACGTTCACCATGCGCAGCCCAATACTTGGTGCCTGGCTGGGCGGAGTGGCAGCGGCCGCCATCCGCACCATCGGCTGAGACACCGACATGGGCTGTCCCAGGCTGACCGGCCCGCCATCTGCATAGCCGTCACGCCATCCCCGAATGGCAGCCATACCGACGCGATTGAAGGCCGAGAGGAATGTCTTTGCGCCGGACTGCCGGGTCACTTCCTGGCGCAAAACGAACTCATCGGCATGCACGATGCCGGCAGGCTGGTATTTGCTGCCAGGCCCCGTCCAACCACCGGTTGCAAAGCTTGCCGCACTGGACACCGCCATAGCGGCCGCAGCGGCCTGCATCTGACTGGCCGCCTTGCTGACCGCCTGTGCGCCAATCACCAGGCCAAGTCCGGAAGAGCTGAGTGTTGTTGCCGAGGTCTCCAGCTTCGTGGCTCCAAGGCCAATGGCCGCGCCTGCGGCCGCTGCGACGGTTGCGGCTTTGGCCATCTGCTGGGCACCGTCACCGCCACCACCATTGCCTGATCCTGGAAAGAGGCTCATCAAGCGCATTGCGGCGGCCTGAGCCAGCTGCGCTGCGGCAAACTCGGCAATACCTTGAGCCAGGCTGGAGAAGAAGTTGGCAATCGAGTCGCTGAGCGAGTCGGTTTGTGTAACCAGTGACATGAACAGATTCTTGAACGACCCTTCAAGGGTGTTGCGTATGGACTGCTGGAGCAGACTGGTCGTTTGCGCCATCTCCTGGAGCTTTACCTCTATCTGGTCTACCGCCGCCGCGACCGCCGGATCCTTCAGCGTCAGGGCAATGGCTCGCATCTCCGGGAGAATCTCCCTGATCGCACCCAGCTTCTTCTGGTAGATGGAGACAACACTCTGCTGGGCCTGCGCCTCGGTAATGAGACCTGCCTGGAGCTCCACCTGGATGCGCTGTTGCTCCAGCGCGATGGACCCCATCGTCTGGTTATAGGTGTCCTGTAGCGTCTTGAAGCGGGCGCTTGCCTCGCTGAGGTTGAGCAGCTTTGCCACATCAGCGGCCTTGGCGGTTTCACCCAAGCCCTCAAGCTCTTGCTTCAGCAGATTGAGCTCGCGTCGGGTCTTGGCCAGCTCTGCGTCCGGGCCGCTCCCCTGGAGTTGAGCAATACGGTCGCGGACCCCGAGCATTTGCCGCTCTGCCTCCAGGCGCTGATCGGCCAAGTCTTTTTCCTTGGCCTTGTCCAGCAACTCCTGCTTGGTGCGGGCGGTGGCGTTCTGGAACTGACCCTCGGCGATGGCGGCCTCGATGCGGGCAGTTTCCGTTGCCCTCTTGTGCATCTCATCCAGCGTTCCGACCAACTGGATTTGTTGCTTCAGCCGCTCCAGTTCGCGCTGTGCAGCGGCCTCATCCTTCTGCGCGTCGGTTTTGGGTGCCTTGGGCGAGGTTTCTCGATACTGGCTTTGAAGCTGCTTGACCCGCCGATCATAGGCTCCACCACCGACACTGCCATCCTCGCCAAACACCACCCCCTTGAGCAGGGCGCTCTCAGGGGCGATAGCACGTAGCGTGCGGAACTGGTTGGCGACTTCTTCCGTGGCCTTCTTGAGCTTTTCGGCCTTGCTGGCCCCGCTATCCAGCGAGCGAGCAAGATCATCAGCCACGGCAACACCCTTGCGACGCAGCTCCGTGACGAAAGCCTCGCCCGACGCAAGTTCATCCTGGTCTTGCTTCTGCGATTTCAGCAGTGCCAGCCGTCGCTCCAGTTCGGCAATGTCGTTGGCCCTGTTCTGATCGCTCAGATAGCGAGGGGCAACGAAGGCTCCACTTCGAAGCGCAGCCAGTTGCTGCTGCACTTTGGCAATCTCAATTTCAAGGGTTGGGTTGGAGATGCTCTTGAGTTCGGAGGTGAAGGCTTGCCACTCCTGGCGCAGCTCCCCCACGAAGCCTGTCAGGCCGCGAGTGGCATCCTGAACCCGCTTGAGGCGGTCGGTATAGACGTCGGCCATGTACTCGACCGCAACCCGAACGGCATCGGTCTCGTTCCCCTGTTCTTCCAGGGCGCGTACATGCTCATAGACCTCTACCGTCAGAAAGCCGTATTGATCATTGAGCTTGCGCAGCGTGTCGGTAGGCGACTTGGCCAGCTCGGAAATCTTGGACGTGGTCGATTCAATGGAATCTCCAGTCAGTTTTGCCAGTGCGGCCGACGCGCGGCTTGCATCGTCAAGCGCCTTTCCCGACAGTTGGCCGCTGCGGGTGAGCTGCTCAACCGAGGCCCGTGCAAGATCGTAGTCCTTGACCAGTCCACCAATTTCACCGGCCAACTGGCTGAGCTGGCCCGCCGTCCGGCCGGAGCTGCCGCCATTGGCAATGATCGCCGACTCCAGGGATAGCAATTCCGTGTAGCCACGGTGGGCCATGTATGCCATTGAACCCAGAACCGCAGCAGTGCCGCCGACGGCGAGTACCATCGGGTTGATCGCTGCCGCCACTGCCCTGGCAGCAGGTCCAATGCCGCCAAATGAGTCCTTGATCTGGCCGCCTTGCTGCACAGCAACCATCCAGATGGGCATGCCGGTTGCGAGACTGGTCGTAATGTCGGTGATTTGGGCGGGCAGCTGCCGCATCGCCGCCTGATACTGGCCCGCAGACACTGCGCCAGCACCCATCGCACGCGAGATCGCGTCAGCGTTCTTGACGGCATTTCGTTGCGCTGCCAGGTCCGCCATCGAGCGGTTGTACTGGTCGCGACTGATCCGACCTGAATCTACAGCCGTCTTGAGCGCACGCTCGTCCTGCTCCAGCTTCTGGAGCTTCGCCGAGGCTCGGTCGTAACGTCCGATAGCGCCCTCGACAGACTGTTCACGCTGGCGCTCAGTGCGCACCAGCGCGCCACCCTGCTTATCCAGGGCTTTGATTGCGTTGTTGTAGTCCTCGGTGCTGAGCAACCCTCTGGACATGGCCCTATCGAGCAGCGTCTCAGTTTCGGCCAGGTCGGCCATGCTGGCCGCGCCGCGTTCTAGACGCGCATCGAGCTCTCCAATCATCCGGATTTCATCAGCCACCGTCTTTTGAACGGCGCTGCCGGATGACCTTACGCGATCGGCCGCAGCAGCAACGTCTGCCGACATCGATTTGGCGGAGCTACCCGCCGCTTCCATGCCCGCCGCGCCTTTGGCAGCACTTGCTCCGGCCTCTTCAATGCGCCCTGCTGAGTCTGAACTGCTCCTACTGGCACGATCAATGGACTGCGCGGCCTTACTGGACTTCTGCGCCAGCGTGTCAAGTCCGGCGCCCGCAGCGGCGCCAGATTCCTTGATCGAGCTCAAGCCACGCTGCAACACCGGCAGCGCCTTTTGCGCCTGCTCAATGTCCACCGCGATACGCATCGCCAGTTCCAGGCTGCGCTTACTTGCCATGATTATTCCTCTGACAGCAGTTGCCGTAGTAACGCTGCGGTTTCTTTGGGTGCGCCGTTCGTCGCGGCATTTATGTCGTTGATGCGCTCAGCGCGAAAGCGGCGGCGCTGCAACTGAGATTCGCGATACAGAAGCTGCAACTGTCGTCCTGTCATCGCCTTGAGCTGCTCGCATGATCCGTACCCTGCACTCGCCAAGGCACTGAAGACCTTGGCCCAGCTCACGGGCTGCTTTGGGGGGCCTCTGCGATTGCGCGCCGGAGAACCCGTCGGATAAAAAAACCCGAATTCACCCTCCACCAGGCAAGCATCAGCAGCTCACCCTCAGCTTCGCTCAACGACTCAACCCAGCTGCGCTCGACGTTTGCGGACTTGGACATCAGGTCCAAAATCACATCAGCGTTGCGAGCGCAGACTTCGCTGACCTGCTCGAAGCTGGGGACGGTGCTGCCTGGCTTGAAGACCCCGTAGAGGTCTTCCATGAAGCCTCGAGCGGTAGCCTGGATGAACAGCCCCTCGGCGAATGTGTACTCACGCACTGAGAGCTGCCGATCAGCCACCTTTACTTGGCCTTCGCCCATCAGGATTTCCAGCTCTTCGTTGCCCGCTTCTGCACTGGAATCTGCCCCCCCCTTGTGAGGTGCCGCCGCCGGGGTTTTTCGCAGTATTTCCGATCCGTGTCGCCATTTTGCACCTCTCAATTTGTGAAGGGATTGAATCAAAAGTGGACAGCTGTCTCTTGCGGACCCAGGTCCGGGTACGCGTGGTATGGAAGGCGTGTTAACGGCGCTTTGCCCTCTATGGCGGGAGGCAAATGTTTCGCATGCGAAACATTTCGGCTCTTGTCCAGTCGGCGCCAAGTGGCGTCATGCCTGGCTTTCCTTTGGATGCTCACCGCCCTTTAGCTTTTTCGTCGTTTGGAGGTGTCTCTCTGCGCGCCGGATCATCTTGCAGACCGCTTGGGTCGATACATTCAGCATGGTCGCTATTTCACTGCGGCTCTTGTTGTTCTGGAGATGAGAATGGGCCTGTAGCGCCCGTGCCAATGCAGCATCGCTCTGGCCGCTCGGCACGTAGATGCAGAGAGAGCGGCATCGAGTCAGTAGTTCCTGGCGAATGTCATCTGCCGCAACGGCCCGCTCCAGTTCATCCAGCAAGCCTGCCTGGCGAAGTTGATGGCAGACCTCATCCTCAACCAAGTCGAGGAGCTCCATGCCCAATTTGCTTGCGTGCCCTCCTGCCTTTGACCGGTTCGTCGGCAGGTAGATCGTGCTGCCTCCGAACTGGGCCTTGATTCGGCGGCACAATTGCCTGGATACCGCGAGGGTGTCGGCGTGCGGGACGTCCGCACTACTGAGGATCAGACAGATAACGTCCGTGACCTCTTCGAAAAAGGTTTTGTTGGCCGACACGCTTTGCTCCAGACGGTGTTCATGACAGTCGCCGGTTGAACGCTCGGGGAAGCGATATCGTTCCACCGAATAGCGCATGACCAGGCGATTCACCCGGACAGCTGTCCGGGCGATGGGAGTATCCCGACGACGTCAGAGCAAGTCTCCGAAACCAGTTTCTAGAAATGAGGTTTCGCTCAAAACGCTCGGCGCTGAGCGTTTTGCCCCTACGGCCAGGAGAGGAAAATCATGCGAATTCGCATGATTTGGGAGCTGAGACCGTGGGTAGGCAAGGGGAAAAGTGACACGTTGTCACTTTTTCGGGCCAGGTCAAATCGTGCGATGTCGCACGATTTGACTGTTCTTGGCGGCGGGCCAAATGTCGCGCATGCGCGACATTTCAGCCAGGCTCACCCTCAACCAAAATGTTTCGACGTCGAAACATTTGAGCGCTCCTGTGACGCGCCAAATGCCGCGAAATCGCGGCATTTGGCGCGTGATTGAGGCAAGGCGACGAAGGCTCCAAATGCGTCGATTTCGACGCATTTGGTCGGCTCTGGCCAAACGAACCGGGAACACTCAAGCGGTCTCAAATGTCGCGACGTCGCAACATTTGGGGCCGGCATCAATGGATGCGAAGGTTCGAAAAGCGACACGGTGTCGCTTTTGGGTGCGTAGCGGGCGGGGCGGCCAGAGTCCGGGTCGGGCCAGCGGCACAGTCACTCCGCTACGTCAAAACGGACTTTGAGTCCGAAATGTGTCGCATGCGAAACACTTGGGGTGGAGGTGAGGCTGGCTCAAATGTTGCGCCCGCGCAACATTCGGCGCGCCCTGGCAGGGATTGCCGCTGACGCAATGCTGTCGGATCTGCACGAGGTAGTCCCGCCACATCCCGGGTAGTCCGCCATCAATTATCCCGCCGTGCTCCCTTGGAATATCTCACCTCGGAACACTGTGGGCTCGGTCGCCGCATCCATGCGGCTCACGCCCCCGCAACCGCACCCACCCCGCCTTCGACAGTTTCCTGCGAGCTGCCGGGCCTTGCTTTCTGTAGAGCCGAGCCATGCTCGGCTCAGATCTCACAGATATCGAAATATTCGATTTCGATGGAGAGTCATCCACACATCGCGTGGATCCAGCGTGTCGACCAAGGTCGACACCTACCCACAGCCGCAGGAATCTGTCAGAGGCGGGGCGGTGTCGGATTGCGGGGTGTCCGCGGCATGGATGCCGCGGCCAAGCCCCCAGGGATGGGTTTACGGCGTCCCCGCAATCCGACACCGCCCCGCCATCCCTCAGTAGCCCGCTGTTGCTGTTGCTGTTGCTGTTGCCTTGGCCTCTGCGGGTGCCGGGCGCCGCCCGGCCGCAAACCCCTTACTTCTTCGCGCGCGGCTGGTTCAGCGGCTCCATCGCCCGGAAGCGCTGGCTGTACTCGTCGGTCAGATTCCGCGATTCCTGGGCGTTGCGGACGATGGTCGGGGTCAGCAGCACGATCACCTCCGAACGACGGCTGGTGCGGGTCTTCTGCCCGAACAACGCACCGACCACCGGGATCTTGCTCAGGCCCGGGATGCCGCTGCTGCCATCGGTGGCCGAATCGGTGATCAGGCCGGCCAGCATGATGGTGTCGCCGCTCTGTACCGCCGCTTCGGTGGACAGCTTCTTGGTCGAGATGCGCGGGTTGCAGTTGCGCTCGGTCGGATTGCAGGTCTCCGGCACATCCGACGCGCTGCTCACTTCCTGCACGATGTCCAGGAACACCGTGCCATCACGGGTCACGCGCGGGCGCACCTTGAGGATCACGCCGGTATCGATGTACTGCACCGAGCTGTAGCTGCTGGTGCCCACGCCGGTGTTCACCGTGGTGGTGTTGATCGGCACCTTGTCGCCGACATTGAGCGTGGCCTCGGCGTTGTTGCGCACGAACACCGAAGGCGTCTGCAGCAGGCGCACATCGGTGACCTTGTCCAGCGCGCTCACCACCGCCGCGCCGTTGTGGCCGGTGAATGCCCAGCCGAGACCATCGGCGCCGGTCACGGCGCCCGCGAAACTGCTCCAGGAACCGCCCGCAGCGGCCGGCAGGGTCACGCCGCCCAATGCACCGGTCAGTTTCTGCCCGAGCACCGCATTGTCGAAGAACCAGTTGACGCCGTACTTCAGGTCACCGGTCAGCGCGACCTCGGCCACCTGCGCTTCGATGTGCACCTGTAGCGGCATCACGTCCAGCTTTTCGATCACTTCGCGGATCGAGCGCCAGGCCTGCGGGGTCGAGCGCACCAGCAGGGTGTTGGTTTCCTCCACCGCCGACACGCCCACGCGGTCGCCTTCCACTTCCAGGCTGATGCTGACATTGCCGGACTGGCGCTGCGGCAGGTTCATGCTGCCGTTGTTGCTGCCACCGGTGCTGCTACCAGAAGTCGAGCCGAAGTTGCTGCCGTTGCTGCTGTCCATGCCACGGTCGCCGTCGCTGCCCAGCTGCGACGGAATCGCACCGGGTGCCAACGATGCCGGGCTGGAGCCGCCGCGGTTGCCGCTGCTGGCGAAGGCTTCACCGAGACGTTCGGCCAGGTCGCGCGCCTTGATGTAGCGCAGTTCATAGGAGAACAGGCGGGCGCTGCCACCGGCGGTGTCGATGCGGTCCAGCCACTGCTGGATCTGGTCCAGGTAGCGCACCTGCGGGGTGATCACCAGCACGGCGTTTGCATTCTCCAGCGGCAGGAAGCGGAACATGCCCGCGCTGGGGGTCTTGCTTTCCTCGCCGAACACTTTCTCCAGGTCGGCGGCGACCTGCTCGGCCTTGCCCGACTGGATCGGGAACACGCCCACCGACATGCCCGACAGCC
>Ga0228674_1002230_pt1 | contig 10827 bp, 12 predicted proteins | sample 1D_rmetaG_FD_189054 | JGI IMG/M metagenome (GOLD analysis project Ga0228674, IMG submission 189054) | Seawater microbial communities from Monterey Bay, California, United States - 1D_r | ecosystem: Environmental > Aquatic > Marine > Coastal | place: USA: California | collected 2016-09-26
GTTACAGGTAGGATGTCACACATTGCCCCTAACATGGCTCAGATACCTGCTACACAGTCTGTGACAGAGGGTATGTCTACTGTACAGGCTTTAAAGGCTAGGTTGGGTGGTGAGTGTCGAGAGTGTTGGACAGTGGACGAAGGCAACAAGCTAGTCGGTATTGATGCGTCAGGCTTGGAGCTACGTATGCTAGCCCACTATATGCAAGACGATGACTACACCTTGACAATACTAGAAGGTGACATACATACTGCTAATCAGCAGGCAGCGGGTCTGGAGACACGTTCTCAGGCTAAGACATTCATCTACGCATTCCTGTACGGTGCAGGTGATGAGAAGATAGGCAGCATTGCAGGCAAGGGAGCTGCACACGGCAAAGAGCTGAAGCAGAACTTCCTAGACAACACACCTGCATTGAAGACGTTAAAAGAACTGATTGTTAAAGTGTCAGCTAAGGGTGGCACTATTCCTAGCCTTGATGGTAGACGCATTAGGGTCAGTAAGGAACACACAGCATTGAACTATCTACTGCAAGGCGGCGGTGCTGTCTTCATGAAGAAGGCTTTGCTAATTGGGGTTAGTCGTCTGAGGGAGTTACAGATACCCTTCAAGATTGTGGCTAACGTACATGACGAGTTTCAGGTGGAGACACCGGAGGCTTACGCCAAGGCAGTTGGCATAGCATTTAAGAAGGCTATGCAGCAGGCAGGTGTAGAAATGGAGCTACGTTGTCCTATGGACGGCGAGTATCAGATAGGCGACAATTGGTCGCAAACTCATTGACTTAGCACACAATTAGTGTTAGGCTTTAACTTCCAACTTGAGGATATAAATTATGAGCAAGCCATTAACGATCAACACAGAACTATACTGGGCAAACCTATCAACTACTAACCAAATGTCTGGTAAGTATCAGGTAGATATGTCTCGTCTCTCTGACGCCGCTGTAGAAGCCTTAGAAGAGCAAGGCTTTGCTGTGAAGAACAAAGACGATGCACGAGGTAACTTCATTACAGTTAAGTCTACAAACCCGATGCGAGCTTACAACACGCATGGTGACGAGATTAGCTGCCTTGTCGGTAACGAGTCCAAGGCTAAGGCTGTACTGGGTTCGTACGATTGGGACTTCCAAGGCAAGAAGGGTCGTTCACCAACCTGCCTGAAGCTAGTCATTACAGACTTGAATGAGTACACAGCTGAAGGTTCTGATATTGACATTGATCTGGAAGCTGCCCTCTAATGCTTCTAATCGATGGCGATATATTCTGCTATCGGGTGGCTTGTGTGTGTGAGACTAGCGCACAAGCCATTAGAGGTTTTAACGGTCTAATATCTGATGTGTTATTAGGCTTTGCAGACCACGACTACGTTCTATACATAACAGGCGGCAACAACTTCAGACACGATGTAGCCACTACTGCCCCTTACAAAGGGAACAGGAAAGACACACCCAAGCCTGAGTTCTTGCCTGACGTTCGTCAACACGCTATAGAGTATTGGGGAGCTATACTGGTGGAGGGTGAAGAAGCTGATGATGCTATTGCTATCGCAGCGTCTACGCACTACCTCAACCACGACCCAATAATGGTTAGCATTGACAAAGACTTCGACCAAATAGCAGGTATGCACTACAACTTCGTTAAACGCGACCTCTACTTCATCACTGCCGAGACAGGCTTGAAAAACTTCTATAAGCAAATACTGACAGGTGACACCATTGATAACATCATTGGCGTTGACGGTATAGGCGCAGGAGCAGCACAAGACCTCATTGGTGGGTGTCGTAAAGAGACTGATATGTGGGACATCTGCGAAGACCAACTGGGCTATGACAGAGCGTTAGAGAACGCTAGGCTGTTGTGGCTAAGACGTACAGAGGGTCAGATGTGGATGCCTCCACGAGAGCGTACAGCAGGGGAGCGTTTCTATGGTGAAGCCACGAGTGCCACGCACTAGGGCAGGGAAGACATGGACTGAGGCTCGTTACTGGCAGTTTATACGGTCAGCACTGAGACAGGCTTACAGTCGATACCCTGTTAAGTTTCAAGTTAAGAAGGATGCAGAGAGGACAGTAACAGGATGTAGGCACAAGTACGAGTATCAGTGTGCTGAATGTTCTGAGTGGTTTACCAACAAAGAAATACAGGTAGACCATATTGTTCCGGCAGGTAAGTTAAGTAGCTACAAAGACATTGCAGGGTTCGCAGAGAGGTTGTTCTGTGAAGCAGACGGTATGCAGTGTCTGTGTCTAACCTGTCATCAATCTAAAACTAACGAAGAACGTGCAGCGAGGAAAAAGACATGAGACACTTTGTCATACCTGACACGCAAGTCAAACCTGATTCTAACACAGACCATCTAACGTGGGCAGGGAAGTACGCTGTAGCGATGAAGCCTGACGTTATCATCCACTTAGGTGACCACTGGGACTTTCCAAGCCTGTCTAGCTACGATAAGGGTAAGAAGTCCTTTGAAGGCAGACGTTACCAAGCTGATGTTGAGTCTGGTAAGAAGGCTATGGAGGCTTTCCTAGCGCCTATAAAGGAAGAACAGGCACGCCTACGCACTAACAAGCACAAGCTGTGGAAGCCTAAGCTAGTGTTCTTACTGGGTAACCACGAGAATAGGATTACTAGAGCAGTAGAAGACAGTCCTGAGCTTGAAGGTTTGATGTCGTTTGCTGACTTAGGTCTAGAGAAGATGGGTTGGGAAGTTGTACCGTTCTTAGAAGTTAAGATGATTAACGGTATTGCCTACAGCCACTACTTCACTAGCGGTGTCATGGGACGCCCTGTAGCGTCTGCTAAGCTGATGCTGACTAAGAAGATGGTAAGCTGTGTTATGGGACACGTACAGGACAGAGACATTGCCTACGCTCGTAGAGCTGACGGTGTGTCAGTTACTGGTTTGTTTGCAGGTATCTTCTACCAAGAAGACCAGTCTTACCTGTCGCCGCAGACTAACTTGTCATGGCGTGGTATCTGGGTGTTTAACGAGGTTGATAACGGCAGCTTTGACGAACTCCCTATTAGTATGTCATACCTGCGTAAGAAGTTTGGAGAGAAGGCAGAATGAGTAAGACATTCACAGAGATTAAAGAACAGCTCTACCTACTAGACGAGATAACAGTGTTGGAGACGTTAGAGATAAACTCCACAGAGTTAGTAGATCGTTTTGAAGACAAGGTAGAAGATAAATTAGATCAGATATTGGAAGATTTAGGAGAATACGATGAGCTTCCTTGACAAATCACCTGCTGAAGAGTGGGACGCTGTAAACAAGAGACGTAGAGCGCAGGCTAGACGTGTTAACGAAGAACTAAACGCCGAAAAGAAAGCCTCACAGACTAGTAAAGATGCTATCAATCCTAACCACTACAAAGGAAACGGTATTGAGTGTATCGAGTACATGAAAGAACGTCTTAACAGTGAGGCGTTCTTAGGCTATTTAAACGGTAACGTCATCAAGTACACACATCGTTGGCAGGACAAGAACGGTGTAGAAGACCTACGCAAAGCACGTTGGTACTTGGACAGACTTATAGAGGAGCAGTGTAATGTCTAGAATGGATGAGCTAATAAAGCTGTGTACAAAGTGGAGCAGCGAACGTGGTATCTTCGTCAACGGCACAGTGCCTACACAGGCTTTAAAGCTAGTTAGTGAAGTAGGTGAGCTTGCTGATAATGTAGCAAAGCACAGGGACATTGCAGACGACATAGGCGACTGCTTGGTGGTGTTGAACAACCTAGCCATGATGAACGAGCTAACATTGGAAGAGTGTTTAGAAGTTGCCTACCTAGACATTAAAGACCGTACAGGCTACTTAAACGGTGCAGGTGTTTTTATTAAAGATTCAGATAGAGGTCAAGCAGCATGAGACCTGTATATGAGAACAGCACCACACTAGCGGCAGAAGACAGGTTGGCGTCTAAGTTATCAGATCAATGGTCTTGTAAGACAACAAAGCTAGGTCGTAAGTACAAGGTGGACTATGCCTTATCTCGTGGCGGTGTAATCTACGCTTGGGCTGAGCTAAAGAAAAGGAATATGCCTAGTAACAGATATTCTGAATATATGCTGTCGCTAGACAAGTATCTAACGGCTCAGACACTGGCACAACAGACGGACACAAAATGCCTGTTAGTTGTAGAGTTTTCTGATTGTGTTCTCTACGCTGACTTAGCTACTGTTAAGTTTAGACTAGGCATGGGAGGCAGGAAAGATAGGGGAGACCCTGAAGATTACGAACCGTGTTGTTGGATTCCATTAGACCAATTTAAAGAAATCAATTTCACAGATATTACAGCAGAGATGGAAGCATTATGAGCGATTTTAGAAACAGTTTTGGTGAGTCAATATTCCGACATAAGTACGCATTAACGCCAACACAGACTTGGGCAGAGAAGGTTGACGACCTTATGCACGATGTCTGTACAGGTATCCTTAACAAGACAGACTCAGAGTATCTGGGCAACGCTATGAAGCAGTTTAAGTTCATGGCAGGTGGACGTTACATTTACTACGCAGGCAGGCAGGCTAGTTTCTACAACAACTGCTATCTGTTGAAAGGTGAAGAGGACACTAGAGAAGAATGGGGAAAGCTGACACAACGAGCAAGCGACTGTCTAATGAGCGGCGGCGGCATTGGCATCGACTACAGTGTCTTTCGTCCAAGCGGGTCACCACTGGGCAGGACAGGCGGGGAAGCGTCAGGGCCGTTGCCACTAATGAACTCTATAAACGAAATAGGCAGAAACGTGATGCAGGGCGGCAGTAGACGTAGTGCTATCTACGCCTCGCTGAACTGGCAGCATGGTGACGCACAGAAGTTCTTGGCTGCTAAGGATTGGCATTCAATACCTATCGCTGAAGGCGTTACAGTCTTTGATGCTAAGCAGAACAACTTCAACTTTCCTGCACCGCTAGACATGACCAACATTAGCCTGAACTACGATGACAAGTTCTTGGATGCTGTTAGTAATGGTTTCTTACCTGAAACGTTTGTGCAGAACTGTCGCCAAGCATTAATGACAGGCGAACCCGGATTTAGCTTCAACTTTGGAGATAAAGAAAATGAAACACTCAGGAATGCCTGTACAGAAGTCACCAGTGAAGATGATAGTGATGTGTGCAATCTCGGCAGTATCAATATTGGTGCTATTGACGACATTGAAGAGTTCAGGTCAATCGTACGAGTTGCCTCAATGTTCCTTGTCGCAGGCACACTTACCGCCGACCTACCAACCAAGAAAGTGTACGCTGTTAGACAGAAGAACAGACGACTTGGCTTGGGCTTGATGGGTATGCACGAATTCCTACTGAAGCGTGGGAGTTCATACGAGGTTACAGAAGAGCTACACCGTTGGTTAGAAGTGTATCGTGACGAGTCCGAGAAGGCCGCTAACAGCCTCTGTGACGCTCTAGGTATATCCAAGCCTGTCGCCTACCGTGCAATCGCTCCTACAGGCACTATAGGCATCCTAGCGGGTACGACAACAGGTATAGAGCCGCTGTTCGCTGTTGCTTATAAGCGTCGTTACTTAGTTGGTGGTGATAAGTGGAAGTATGAATACGTTGTAGACGCTACAGCGGAAGACCTGATCAAGACACACGGACTAGACCCTGATAAGATTGATACGTCATCATCAATGGTTAATGACTTTGAACGTAGGCTGAAGTTCCAAGCTGATGTTCAAGACTATGTTGATATGTCTATCTCATCTACCATTAACCTACCGCCTTGGGGCAGTGAAGGTAACAACGAAGATCGTGTGATGGAGTTTGCCACAATACTGGCTAAGTATGCTCCACGACTACGAGGCTTTACTTGCTATCCTGACGGTGCTAGAGGTGGTCAGCCGTTAACGATGTGTAGCTACAAAGAGGCTATGAAGCACAAGGGTGTGGTGTTTGAAGAGAACAGTGAAGCTGTGTGTGCCTCTGGTGTCTGTGGCATCTAGTGGGTCGTTACTGTAACGGCTGTATAACGCTAAAAGAGGTTGGTTCAGCTTGTGTGTGTAGGATAGTCTGGGACGTAGATCATCTGCCACACAGCCTGAAGCAGCTCATGGAAGAAGACGAGAAGGTTAATGATTTTATTGTTAGAGGTAGGAAAGTAATAAAGCAGTTAACTGACGAGTAAGAAAAAGCCCTGTAGAGCATCCCAATCTCTACAGGGCTTTTTTGTTTACGTCCGCAGGGACGATCCTAAGGTAGCACAGAGGATTCGGTTACTTCTTCTTAGGCTTCTTCTTTCTAGTCTTTTTATTTGTAGTCATTCGTGCGCCTTTCTGTGGTAATGGTCTACTCATAATAACCTCTTCTATGTTTACAGATTGTAAAATCTATGCTATTCTTTTGATGTCTGCCGCGCCGGTGAAGTAGCTAGTTAGTCGGTGCATTCTGTAATGACCTATACGCATCAGGGTTTACACTTCTAAGCTGCTCTGCTTGTCCAGTAGCCTGTAGCTTCCTAAGCATAGCAGCCTTTGCTGATGGTGTCCCCATTCTGGATACTTGTAGCATCTCGTTCAGTGAAGTCTGTGCAGACTCAGCCTCTACAGCTCCTAACTGTGTTGCTTTGCGTAATGCTTCTAAAGCAGGTGAGGCTTTTGTTAAGCCTTCAGCTAGCGCTTGTTGCGACCTTGACTGTCCTGCTACTACTCGTTGAAAGCCTTGAGTACCTGCTAAAGCGCCAAAAGCAGCTAAACCGCCTATTTGAGCAGCGGCGGGTGTCAACAGAGACAACGCTGTACCGATACTTAACAGGTTAGATGCTGAGTTGCTGTCAGGTAAGGACTGCTCTAAAGAACGTAGTTGGTTCTGTTTAGACGTTAACGTGTCTTTTAATTGTTGTAGGCTACGCATCTCATCAACACTTGCTTCACGACCCTCTCGAACCAGTTGCTGCTGTTCGGTAAGTCCTGTTTTTTGTTTATTAAGTCCGGCAGTCGCGTTATTCTTTTTAACAGCCATCTGTATAGCTAAGTCTTTCTGTTGCTTCGTGAGGACTGCTTGTTGATTTTTAAGACCAAGAGCCATGTTGTTTTTTGTAATATCCTCTGCCTTTTTTATTGTTTCATTTGCTCTGGCTCGTAGATCACCAAGTTCGTCAGCCTGTTTTTGAAACACTCCAGTACCTTGTTGCAACTCTCTTCTTGAGTTTGATGCCAGTGCTGATAACCAATCATTAGGAGTAAACGTCCCTCTCTGACCCACTTTAGTTGATGCTTTACCAACAGCAGATTTAAGATTCATAAAAGTCTTATATGCTTGTTTGTCCGCAGAAAACTTAGCACGGTTGCTTCCGGTGAGTTGTCTTTCAATAACATTGTCTAACTCGCTAAGAACCTTTGACATAGCGAAGCCTCTAACAGCACTTTCACCACCTCCTTGAGATAAACTATAAGCTGTCCTAGACACTGTATTACGCAGGCTAGTTAATTTCTCTCCTGAAATAACTCCTTTTGAGACGTTATTGCCTATAAATTCGCTTATCATCTCAGGAACTCTGGCTTTGTTTACTCCGTACAGCTCAGCTATATCTCCAAGCTCATCCCCCGCAGTCTCTTGAATATCTTTTAATAGATTATCCTGAGATACTCTAAACGAACGACCACGGACTACTTCAAATCCTCTACTTGTCCATGTGTCTTGTAAGTTTCTTACAACGTCTTGCATTGTGTTCTTAGGGTCTAGTATATTTTTTGCTTCTACTTTCCTAGCTGATGCAGGTACAGATGCTTCTGAAACTTCTCTCCTAAAACCCGCTTCAGCATTAGAGTATATTTTATCTATTTTCTGCGTACGAGCTGTAACGTTAGCTTGTTTACGAGCAAGAGTTAACGCAGTCTTTGCCGCCTCCTCTTCAGTTTTCCCTGCTAACACAGCTTTTTCAGCATTCTTATATAGAGATTGTAAGCTGTTTGTCTCAGCGTCTAAAAACTTATTTGTAGCAGACGCTTCTCTGCTAAGTATTCTATTACTTACATTAGCAATGTCTTGTTTTAACGGACTAGCTATGTTATCTGTCTGCTGTTTTAGCATTGTTGAAGCAACAGGGAGGTTGCCTATGACCTTTCGATATATTTTACCCACTGAACCATCAGAGTCAGCAACGTTTAGTGGTATGAATGAATCACCCTCTCCCAAATCCTGTGCCACTCTACGAGTTGTAGCTCCTTTAGCCGCTATCCCAACTCCTTTAAGAGCTGTTCCTGCTAGCAAACTATACATTGCGCCATCTAGTGCTGAATCTGTAACGTCCTCTCCTCGACTAGCGTAACCCGCTCCTGCTAACGCCCCTGTTGCAGCAGTCTCAGTACCGAACCTAGCAACGCTAGCGACTGTTGGATTTATGTTCTGACCCGCTTTTAAAATGTTTCCTATCGCGGGAGACACTGACGATATTGCTTGCTGAGCTTCTGGAGCAAATCTAGCAACATCCGTAGCCGCTTTTCCAACAGAAGGTAAAGCCCTAGCTACACCACGCCCTGCCAAACCAAGACCACGAGCTATTGATCCTGTAATAGATACAGGCGCTGTTAAAAGACCGCCTATTACATTTAAACCAATAGCAGCAGCTGTGTTGTTTTCTTCATAGGCATTACGCTCAGCCTCTAAATCGTCTACAATATCTGCATACGTTTCAGAGTATGATCGGACATTGTTTTCACCCATTACAGTCTTTAAACCTGCGCCAACAGCGCCTGCTATCTCGTCTGAAAAACCAAAAGTTGCCCCATCAATAAGCATACGAGCAACCATATCTGGTCTTTCGTACCAAGACTCATCTGATATTTCTTGCTGTTCTAGCAAAGGAACAAGACCTGAGGAGGCGTTAGTAGAGCCTCCTCCGAACTGATCAGCAACTTGCGCGTTGAGTCTATCTGCTATTTCTTGACTAACAGCTGTATCAGCCATAAAGTTACCTATAATTTCTTAATTGTTAGAGAATTCGCGTCTTTAGGTTTTGACCATCCAGTAGGAGAGTCAGGGTCTTTAACGTATATGACACCATCAAGCTGCTGTACTTGACCTGCGTAAGCAGGATTAGTTAGGTCAACCTCTACAGACAAACCCATCTCTGCTTTCATTAAGTTTTCGTAATGCTGCCTTACTTTCTGTAGATTCATAAGTAGCAGCTCAGGGTCTTGCTCAACTTTTAAAGAAGCAATGGTTGCTTGTAACAAACCTAATTCAATATTAGATACGTTACCTAGCGCACCTCCTGTTTTAGACTCGTCACGCATTTTCTGCAACCTGTCAAAACCTATGTTTGAAATAATAGAATCAATCTGATTCTGTAAATCAATCCGAGGCTGCATAGCAATCTCTCGTGCAACAGGTATATTGGCTGTAACTGCTTGGAGTATGTTACCTCCTAAACCTGTAGAGCGTGGGTAATCTGCTATTAACTGCTCTGCTGTTGAGATGTTCTGGTTAATTGCATTAAAGCTAGTCGCAACTTCGTTATAATAAGGATTAGCAGCAGGAACTGCGTCAGATGCTGTGTCTTCCCCAGATAACAAAGACGCAGCTGATACATTAAAACCAACTGATCCGTCTTGGTTTATCCCTACTAATCTTTTGGTGTCCCCTTCCCCAAGCGTCATAATCATTTCAGGAGGTATTTCTCCTGTGCTTACTGTTTCTCCGTCAGAGCGTCTAAAAATAGTAGTATCATTCAGTCTTGCCCATTCGTCAGTGTTTTCAATATTTGTTCTAGCATCTGCTAGTTTATTAGCGTCAGGTACTGATAAAGCTCCGCTCTGCACTTGGCTAGCTATGTCGTTGTACCCTCTCTCTTCAAAACCTTTTGCAATCTCTGGTAACGCTTCACGTACACTTCCGCGCTGAGCTAGCGTATCTGTTGCTGCTGCTACATCTAAAGCAAAAATAGTGTCGTCTTGTTGGTTTTTTACTGCCACACGAGCTGCTTTGTCTTCTTCTGTTTTAAGAGCTGCCGCTTGTGTACGAAGCTGTGCTGCCTTTATTGGGTCAATGTTTTGATAAATGTTAGCAGCTTTAATCAAACCTTCACGACTAGATAAGTCTATCTTAGCGTCTTTCAGCTTCTCCATAGCCTTCTGAGACTCAGTGCGTGTGTCAATACCAAGCAAACCTGTCGCAGACTGCTGTAACGCACGACTACGCTCTGGCGCTAAGTAAGCAGCCATGCCACCTAACGTACCTACAAGGTTAGCCTGATTAACTGCGTCATTCTGTTGTAGTGTACGCTCTCGTTGTTGCTGTGCAGGGTTTGGTACAATGTCAGAAAACAAAGACGCAATATCTATATTAGCCATAATTTAATCCTAGTATTCCTGATTTTTATTTGATAAACCTGTCAAACAAACCCTCAAGCAAGCCTGTAGTAGCTGCCTGTCCTGTAACAGAATTAGCTTGCTGACCACCCAACAGATTAGCAATAGCCTGTATCTGCTGTTGTTGTAGGTTTGCTGCTGCTATTTCTGCACCAAGCTGTGTTTCCTGACCAGACTGTAACATTGATGCGCCTAACTGAGCGCCTTGACGCTGACCTGCTCCTGCTATGTCTGCTGCCTGTAGTGCAGGTGATAACGTACTTAAAAGACTCTGTAAAGGCGCATAAGAACTTGTAAGCGCGTCTAAACCTAATTGACCACTTAGCTGCGCTCTGTTACGCATCTCTGTCAAACCTGCTAGTGCTTGTCCTGACTTCTGAGCCTGTCCTGCTCTTGCTTCAGCCATAGCGTCTAAGCCTAACGTACCTGCTAGTTGTGACCTGTTACGCATCTCTTGCAAGCCTTGTAGTGTCTGACCAGACAGTTGTGCTTGTTCAGCACG
>Ga0228674_1002238_pt1 | contig 10803 bp, 8 predicted proteins | sample 1D_rmetaG_FD_189054 | JGI IMG/M metagenome (GOLD analysis project Ga0228674, IMG submission 189054) | Seawater microbial communities from Monterey Bay, California, United States - 1D_r | ecosystem: Environmental > Aquatic > Marine > Coastal | place: USA: California | collected 2016-09-26
ATGGCCTACGCCGGTCGAGCGCGACGTGCGTTCTGTATAGAAACCATCATCGATGAGGTCTTGCAGAAGGCTGTGATCATGCGTGAGTTGTTCAAGGCTGCCTCGCCTGAACAAATAAAGTCTGGAGTCGCCGATATGGGCAATGTTTAGCTGATCGTCGAGGAGGTGAGCGGCGATGGCAGTTGTGCCCATCCCTGCGTTTTCAGGCGCCGCTGCCTGCGCGAAAATTGCGGCATTTGCTTCCGCCAGTGCAACATGCAGACACTCTGCAGCCGAATGATCTGAATCGCTTTGTGCTGCGGCAAAGTGCGTCGGAATGCACTCTACCGCTATCTGGGCAGCTAATTCGCCCGCGCGATGGCCACCCATGCCGTCGGCTATCACAATGAGCGAAGATTCGGCGTCGATATAGAATCTATCCTGATTGGTTTTTCGCTTGCGCCCAGTGTCGCTTTCCGCAGCGAGACAGAAGTGCCCGCACGTGGCTGCCAAGTCGTCGCTCATTTCTGATACGGCAGCGTCGTTTCTGGCTACGCTATTGTTACCCTTGCTGCGCAAAGACGCTTTTCCTTTCGCGTTGATTTGAGGCCTAGCATTCTAAGGTGAGGAGACTGGCCAGTAAACGGTTGATTGCGGAGTGTTTGGTGTTCGTGAGAGTGTGGTAATCTCACGAATTGGCCAGTCCATTTAGCCAGTCCATCTAGCCAGTCCAACTAAGGAGAGCAGGACATGAAGATTCCAAGTTTCGCGATGACACTCCTCGCGGTCGTCCTCGTGTTCTATCTTCTGATCGTCGGTGAGGCACTCCTGCTGCCCTTGGTGATAGCCATTGCGATTTGGTATCTGATCAATACATTGGCGGCGATGTTCGGTCGGCTGCAATTAAAAGAGCGCGAACTCCCTCGCTCGGTTTGTTTGGGGTTGTCATTTTTGACTTTCGCTCTAACCCTATGGGGAATAGGCGGGTTTCTCGGCGGTAGACTTGAAGAGGTGATGCAGGTGATTCCTGTTTACCAAGTTAATCTAACCACGAGACTCGAGAACCTCCCTTTTCTCGACATGGCCGCCTATCAAGAGCGGGGTCTCATGCAGATGGTCACCGAATGGATTGACCTGCCTGCCTACGCTGCGTCGATCGCGTCTTCATTCGCCGGCATTCTTGCGAGCGGTGGGCTGATTTCGATTTATGTGCTCTTCCTCTTTCTCGAGCAGGGTAGGTTCGATGATAAAATCTCTGCGCTCTTCGGCGCAGGCGGGCAGGAGGGTGACGTCCGAAAAATCATCGATCGAGTCCGCAACGACATCCAAAAATACATTAGCATCAAAATGTTCACCAGTTCGCTCACCGGTCTCCTCAGCTACCTCTTTTTGCGCGCCGTCGATGTTGATTTCGCTGGTGTGTGGGGGCTAGTTATCTTCCTGCTGAACTTTATTCCAACGGTAGGCTCAATCATTGCAACTATTTTTCCCGCGATGATCGCGTTGGCACAGTCCGACGGTTACAGCTTGTTTTTGCTGGTGCTGGCAGGCATCGGGATTTTGCAGATTGGCATTGGTAACATACTCGAGCCGAGGCTGATGGGCAGTTCCTTTAATTTAAGCCCTATCGTGATTCTCCTGAATCTGGGGCTCTGGGGTTACATCTGGGGCATTCCGGGCATGTTCCTTTGCGTTCCTTTTCTTATTATTCTTACTATTATTCTTAGCCATTTCCCGCAAACACGCTATATCTCGGTAATTCTCAGCAGCGATGGCAAACTTCGCGTCCCCGCGGACGAGGTTATCGATGACTTCGAATTCAAGCCGAATATGGCTGCGCTGCTGGGTCGAGATAAAAGTGAGGGTAGCGAGTCGAACGGCGTAAAGGCCGGAAACGACGAGTAGCTTGTCCTCGTTTTTCTGCCCGCCTAACTCAAAAAACGTCTGCAAAATCCGCTCGCTAGGCGTTATACTTGCTGACTTTTGCACGCAGCTGGATCAGCAAGCTCATAGTGGCCTTGCGCCATCAATAAGCTGATAAAACTAGCCGATAATACAACCCGACAACACAACCCGATAAGTAGAGACTATGAAAAGCGCAGAAATTCGCCAAAAATTCCTCCAATTTTTCGCCGACCGTGGTCACGAGATCGTACCGAGCAGCTCGCTAGTACCGGGTAACGACCCGACGCTCTTGTTCACGAATGCGGGCATGGTCCAGTTTAAGGATGCTTTTCTGGGCGATGAAATTAGAGCGGTCAATCGAGCGACGAGTTCGCAGCGCTGTGTGCGCGCAGGCGGCAAGCACAATGATCTCGAGAATGTGGGCTACACAGCACGTCACCACACCTTTTTTGAGATGCTCGGCAATTTCTCGTTTGGCGACTATTTTAAGCGCGAGGCTATTAAGTATGCGTGGGAGTTTCTAACGGTCGAATTGGGTTTGCCAGCCGAAAAGCTGTGGGTGACAGTCTATCAAGACGACGATGAAGCGGCGGCGCTATGGCTAGATGAAATGAAGATTGATCCTACACGCTTCTCGCGTCTCGGCGAAAAAGATAACTTTTGGGCGATGGGTGACACGGGGCCGTGCGGGCCTTGTTCCGAAATCTTCTTCGACCATGGCGAAGCGGTTCCGGGAGGCCCACCGGGCAGCCCCGACGAAGACGGCGATCGCTATATCGAAATCTGGAATCTAGTTTTCATGCAGTATGAGCGCAAGGCAGATGGCACACTGACGCCGCTGCCGAAGCCGTCTGTAGACACCGGCGCCGGCCTCGAGCGCGTCGCCGCTGTTATGCAGAACGTGCACAGCAATTACGAGATCGATCTCTTTCAAGCGCTTTTGGCAGACATCGGCGAGATTACAGGAGTTAAAGACCTCACCAATAATTCACTGAGGGTTATTGCCGACCATATTCGTTCTTGCTCATTCCTCATTGTCGACGGTGTGCTGCCGTCTAACGAAGGACGCGGCTATGTGCTGCGCCGCATTATTCGCCGCGCCGTGCGTCATGGTTATCAGCTCGGTGTTAAAGAGGTGTTTTTCTATAAGATCGTCGCCGGCCTCGTGAAGGTAATGGGCGAGGCGTACCCCGAGCTTAAGGCGAAGCAGACAATTGTCGAGAAAGCGCTGCGCGATGAAGAGCAGCAGTTTGCGCGCACGCTCGAAAATGGCATGACGATTCTAGAAAAAGCGATAGCCAATCTCAAAGGAGACACGCTAGCCGGCGAAACGGTGTTTAAACTCTACGACACCTATGGATTTCCTGTAGACCTTACCGCCGACGTTGCTCGCGAAAGTAACATCATGCTCGACATGGAAGGCTTTGAAGCTGCGATGCAAGTGCAGCGCGAACAAGCGCGTGCGGCGGGTAATTTTTCGGCGGTAGATAAGCTCGAGCTCGATGGTGTAGAAATTACCGATTTCCGCGGCTACGAGGTGCTAGAGGCAACTGGTGATGTTGCGGCAATCTATGTCGATGGCGAGCCTCGCGACGCGCTCAAAGCAGGTGAATCCGCGACGCTGGTACTCACGCGTTCGCCGTTTTACGGCGAGTCGGGCGGGCAGGTTGGCGATAGCGGTACGCTGTTTGCCGACGGTGTTGAGTTTCGTGTGGACGACACCCAGAAACAGAACGACGTGATGCTTCATATCGGAGAGCTCGTTATCGGTTCGCTGAAACTAGGTGCGTCGCTCGGCGCACAGGTTGCAGCGAATGCGCGTAAAGCGATCACGCTGAATCATTCGGCGACGCACTTAATGCATTCGGCGCTGCGCAATACGCTCGGTGAACACGTGACGCAGAAAGGTTCGCTTGTCGACGCTGCGCGACTGCGTTTCGACTTTTCTCACTCGGCCCCAATGACCGCTGACGAAATAGCGACAATAGAAGCGGCGGTGAATGCCGAGATATTGGCGAACACATCGGTCGCTAAAGAGGTCATGGCATTAGAAGCGGCACAGCAACGCGGCGCGATGGCGTTGTTTGGCGAGAAATACGGCGATGAGGTTCGCGTGGTGAGCATGGGCGGCAAATTCTCCGTTGAGTTCTGCGGAGGCACTCACGTTGAGCGCACCGGCGATATTGGCCTATTCAAAATAGTAGGCGAATCAGGTATCTCATCGGGCGTACGTCGTATCGAGGCGGTCACAGGGCAGGGTGCACTTGCGCTTGTCGCTCGCGAGGAACAAACGCTCAAGCAGCTTTGCGAGCTGGTGAAGGCGAATCAAGAAGATCTGCTCGACCGCGTAAAACAGATTAACGCGAGCAATAAGGCGCTAGAAAAAGAACTCGATCAGCTCAAAGCCAAAATTGCGTCGAGCGCAGGCAGTGACCTTGCCTCGAGCGCAAAAGACGTCGCTGGTATCAAACTGCTCGCCTGCGCAGTCGATGACTTTGATCCTAAAGCGCTGCGCGAGACAGTGGATCAGCTTAAAAACAAATTGGGCAGTGCGGTGGTGCTGTTGATTAGCACAGCAGGGGGCAAAGTGAGCATTGTCGCCGGCGTGAGTAAAGACCTGACAGATCGCGTGAAAGCAGGCGAGCTCGCAAACATGGTCGCCACACAGGTGGGTGGCAAGGGCGGCGGTCGTCCCGACATGGCAATGGCGGGCGGTAGCGACGTTGCAGCAGTCCCTGCGGCTGTAGCGAGCGTTGAAGAATGGGTTGCTAGCAAGCTTTAAAACGCGTGCTAGTCAGTAGCTAATGCAAACAAGCTCGCGAAGTGGCGGGCTTTTCGGCCCTTAGGGGCATCGAGTACAAGAGAATGGCGCTGTTAGTATTGAAATTCGGTGGTACCTCGGTAGGTACTGTAGAGAGAATCGAGGCGGTGGCGGATAAAGTTGCCCGCTTTAAGGCGGCAGGTGACGATATTGTGGTCGTGCTTTCTGCAATGAGCGGAGAAACGAATCGGCTTACCGATCTCGCGCAGCAGATTATGGAATATCCAACGCCACGTGAGATGGACGTATTACTCTCTACGGGCGAGCAGGTGACTATTGCGTTATTGAGTATGGCCCTAGAGAAGCGTGGGGTTCCCGCGCGCTCGTTCACAGGTAACCAAGTCCAGATTCGCACCTGTGAGACACACACCAAAGCACGCATTAGGGAAATAGACGGCACTCGCATTAGCGCGCAGCTGCAGCAAGGCAATGTAGTCGTTGTGGCAGGTTTTCAGGGCGTCGACGAGCACGGTAATATAACCACGCTTGGCCGAGGCGGGTCTGATACGACCGCTGTCGCACTAGCAGCAGCCTTAGACGCCGACGAATGTCAGATCTATACCGACGTGAAGGGTGTCTACACCACCGATCCTAGGGTCGTAGAAGACGCTAAGCTGCTCGACAGCATTACGTTCGAAGAGATGCTCGAGCTTGCGAGTTTGGGTGCCAAGGTTTTACAAATACGTGCGGTCGAGTTCGCGGGCAAATACAAAGTGCCACTGCGAGTATTGTCTAGTTTCGAAGAGGGGGCAGGTACCCTCATCAGTTTAGAGGGTGAGTCAAAAATGGAAGATCCAACTATCGCAGGTATTGCATTTCAACGCGATGAGGCAAAGCTGACTGTCGCAGGCATTCCCGACATCCCGGGTCTTGCTTATCAGGTGATTGGCCCTGTGAGTGCAGCAGGAATCGAAGTGGACGTGATCGTGCAAAATGCTGCTGCAGACGGTAACAACGACATTACCTTCACAGTGAAGCGAAGTGATAGTGAACGCGCGAAGAAGATACTCGATGGGCTCGCAGCGTCTCTTAAGGCTGAGTCTGTCTCTCTCGATAAAAAAATTGGCAAAGTCTCTGTTGTTGGCGTCGGCATGAAGTCTCATGCCGGTATCGCGAGTAAAATGTTCAAGGCACTGGCCGATGAGAACATTAACATTCAGATCATCACCACGTCCGAGATCAAGATATCAATAGTAATCGAGGAGAAGTATTTAGAGCTTGCCGTGCGCGCCTTGCACAGCGCGTTTGACCTTGGTGATCCAGATTATGAGAAGGAGAGTATAACCTAAGAGCCCAGCCTCCCGCGCTTCGCGTCCTTGGCACGTCGAACTTATCGTCAAGGTTGGTGCCTGAAATCAGCCATTGCCGTGAGCTTGCCCCGGTGTGTAACTGAGGTAGAACAATGGTAATGGAGCTAACTGCTCGGGGAGAAGGATTATGTTGATACTGACGCGCAGGATTGGCGAAACACTGATGATTGGTGACGAAGTAACCGTAACTGTGCTCGGCGTCAAAGGTAATCAAGTACGAATTGGCGTCAATGCTCCTAAAGACGTCGCCGTTCACCGTGAAGAAATTTACGAGCGCATTGCAAGTGAGCAGGCAGTACCAACCCCCGAATAGCAAACCCTCGCCATTTCTAGACGCGCGGTGCGATCTTCCCTTCTCGTTTCCCCCCAGGCTATGTTACTATGCTCGCGATTTTTGGAGAGGTGGCCGAGTGGCTGAAGGCGCGCCCCTGCTAAGGGCGTATAGGAGAAATCTTATCGAGGGTTCGAATCCCTCTCTCTCCGCCAAATTTCAAGTCTCTGCTTTGTAAGCTTTCATGTTTCTCCTGCTGTTTTCTTGTAGAGAGAATTAAAAAGTAGTTTGGATGCTTAGGTTAAGGCGGCGATAACGACTGCTGCAGGAATCCTGTATTAGTGAAATCGCGCCATTAATGGTGGTGCCGTCGAAACGTTGCCTATATCGGCAGCGTGACGCACCAAGTGTGTTGTCAGATTCCAGCCGAAAGGTCCAGTCTTCAAACCAGACTTTAGAAACAAATAGATCCAGCGATCGCTCTCTGTCGTTCCGCGTTATCGTTTTGATATCGATGTCGTAGTTGCCACCCCAGATAGAGTGACTGTAATCAATACCGTAGCTCAGTCCAAGCGATGTAATGTCATGACGGAAATTTATACCGGCGAAGCCACGACCACCTATGCGCTGCTTTGTTTTTAGAAATGGATCGATGATCTCAGAGTCGAATAAACCTAGAGTCACGCCGAGTATGGCATTAGGTAAACTGAGACTGTTTAGACGAATGCTCGCCCGATTAAACATCGCCCAGCGCTTGGCCGGTGCTACATTTCCTGTTGCCGATAATGGCTCGTTGGGGTCGATGGTAGCGTTGATTCTACCAATATAGTTGTCGATATCAGAATAGGAAATGTTGCTGGATATCACCCCTCCATCGTTAGGCAGGCGGTATTCTAGTTGTCCTTCATAGTCCCAGCTCGTTTGCGGCTCTAGCTCGGGGTTGCCGGCAAGCGCATTGAGGTCTCGGTCTTCTTCGTTCGTCGTCGCTGCGAAGCTTGAAAAGCTCAATTGTGAAACGCTTCGTTTTACGGTGCCGCGGAAGCGAAAATTTTCTGTAATATTGAAGCGGTAGTCGAAAGAAGGGCGCCAGAACTGAAAGTCACGTGTCTTGTTAACCGCACCGGTCTGTGAGATTTCGGAAGTTTCATAGACCAAACTGCTTTCTAGTGAGCTGCGATCGCTAAGCGTCCAGTTATGAAAGGCGAAACCTTCATAGCGAATTTCCTGAACCTTTGTTCCTGGGTTGGAGACCGAAAGAAGGGGTGAGAGGCCTCCAACACTAGCAGAGGCCGGTTCTGATCCAGAGCTACTGCCTATAAGCAAGCTAGAGTCGAGCTGGGTATCGGCACTCTCGATTCCAACGCGTAAAGACTGTGTTTCGGTTATCGAGAAATTATAATTACCCTGAATGATGAACTCCTGCCGTTCTTGCCTTGAGTCGATGAATAGATTTTTGCTCAAGCCTTCTTCTGCGGGATTGGCTGAATAACGCTCGCGAACATTATTGCGGATTTCATTATTCGCAACGAAGAGAACTGACAGGCGAGAACCATCGTCGAAGCTAAACTCATAATCCCCCCCAACTTCCCAGTTACTTTCCTCTCTGTTGACATCTTCTTCCTCGATACGATTAACCAGCCCGGCATCGGTAAAATCTACAAAATCGCGACGAACAGGACGTGGGTGATCACCTTCTCTGATTAGCGCATTAAGTTGCATACGGTGATCGCCCAGGCTATAGCTCATATTGGAAGAGAGAGTATTCTCTTGTTGATCTCGGATATTGGTCTCGAACAGAGTGCCCACTACCTCATTGTCGGGTCCTAGTCGAACTTCGCGATTGTCACGATTCTCATAGTTGGGTCGTGCCTCTAGATTGACCAGGGCTTGAAAATTACCAACCTGTTTCGACCATGCAACTGAGCCTCCGGTCTCGAGCGTGTTGTCATGATTGAGTCGATTAACAAGCTCTACCGTAGTGCTCGAGCGCGACTGCGAGGCAAGCAAGATCACATTGATTACTTCGCTGGCACCACGCACATTTAATGCACCGCTGGTGTCACGAATGATCTCTATGCGTTCGACTTCCGCAGCCGTAATGCGGTCGAGTTGATCTCTGGCAGAATTACCCTTGCCTGCTGTACGTTGACCATTGATCAACAGGTTGCCTCCGGTGCCGAGGCCGCGATCACCTCTGCCGCTACCGGGCCCACCACCTCTTAGAGAGACACCTGGAATGCGGTCTAGCATGTCGCTGGCAGTTATGGGGTTGTACTGAGAAAAAGAATCAGCAGTGTAGATGACTGTGGAGTTGGCACTCTCTTCCGCATTGGATGGGTTTTGTGCCGCAGCGTCGGCAATCGGCTGTGCCGCAGAGTCGGTATTCTGCGCTAAACCGCTTTGTGCAGATAGTAATAGCAAGCAGAGACAGAAAAAGGTCAGAGCTAAACGCGTCTTAATTTTTTTCATGGAGCTTGTGCCTTGGCAAAAGTCTATTATCTTATCAGATATCAGTACCAAGTGAGAGAATGAGGTTAGTTTGAGACAAAAGACATGGTGAAGATTAGTCCATTAAGGTTAGTAAATTAAATTACATGTTCAGTGATGTACTGTGAATGACGTTATGATCATTGATAAATACACTCAGTTATCGTCAAAAATTCAGTACGTAGCACTGCATAAATTACTATTATTGCTCACCCGTTGAAGTACCTTCTCTATACTCTGAGGCAACTGCAGCGTTCATACGCCTCCTATCATTTCTCCAGCCGGGGAACTCCTCATTAAGGAGCAAAGTTAGTTGTTGGGCTGCTTTCGATTCAGAGTAACTCGCGGAACGGTATTCTGTAAGTGCGGATGAAATCGTTGAAATGAGTAGATTCCACTTATGAACAAGAGTTTGATCACCGACATCACCATGAGATCCAATTATAAATTTTGGTGACAACTTATCAATTTTTTCTATTGCCCCTTCCACTTATCAAATGACGCATACTCAGAATCTATTGAGGGAATAATACCACCCATCATTACATCTCCCGAAAATAAAACAGACTCCTCTTCGATAAATATTATTGAATCGCCTCGGGTGTGAAGAGGGCTGACGGAGGTAAGTTGCACGGTCAAATCGCCTAAATTTACTGCGTAGCCATCATCATAAAGAATATCTGGCGTCGGGTAGGGCATGTTGTTGATTAGCTGATTATTGATGGCCTATTGACGTGAAAATTGATCTTTTAAGCGCTTTCCATTCTCCATCTCAAGGCTTTGCACCCTGGAAGCGATAAATATGGCATCCTCAGGAAAACCTCCGACACCAAGTGAATGCTCGGGATGGTAATGGCTAATAGTTACAAAGATTTTTTTGTTTCCGCTTAGCTCGGATACTAAATCGTATACTTTTATACCATTTTCGATTCCGAGACCGGTATCGACAACTAAGACAGCTTCGTCTCCAATTATGATTTCTATATTAGGTACAAGCCGAACAAAATTATCGGGAATCACATGTATTTATCTGTGATTTTTTCTACCAAACCAGGTCGTATGACTGGGTCTGAAGAATTAGGTGATTGTGCGTCCAGCACAGCTGAAAATACTAAAGTTATGCCAAGCGATAACGCGAAATGTATTGAATATCTCATGATGCTGACTTTTACTCTCTGAGTTCGATTCATGTAACCCTCATACGATGCAGTAGCGGCTATTCGTCGCCTGGGCCAGAGATAATTCAAATGACGACCATAAGGTGATACTTTTAGCTAGTTTTAATAAAGCGAGTGATAGGTCTTAGGTTCAAGCCGACTTCTTAGCCACTATGGGTAAATCACCGCGAGGTGTGGTCAAACTGCCAGTAAGTGTCATACCTTTAAGTATAAGTGACATCCGGGCGGTGCCTTGGCGCCCATGACGCGTGAATGACAGAGTTTCACCGTCAAAAGAGACATCAGACAGCGGTGTAGATCCCTGTGGGCGACCCCAGGTTCCACCTAGTACGTTATCAGTTTCAGTGATCGTTAGGACCACGGGAACTCCCCGACCTTGAAAATTTAAGTCCATTTTCCAAGCGCCAAGTACCGCGGCATTGTCAGCGGCAAATGTGTTTGCGCTAAAAATTAATGGAAACAGCGCCATTTGCATAATTTTTTTCGATAACATTAAAATTCTCCTCAAAAAGAAAAACGGAAAGGTAGTTTTGATACAGGCACAGCCATTATTTAGAATCAATGCGCCGTAACTTTGCGTTGGAAGCCTGATTTACTGTTTATACGATGGAGTAGCGGTTACCCGTCGCCCCGATTTGCACAATTTTAAACACTAGGCGTATCATGGTTGCTTTAGCATATTGCTATATTATGGACTTTTCTAATCGTGGATTAAAAAGAGGTTTGATAACTATAGTAATTTTCTTGTTTTTCATTAGAAGATTTTTCGGAAAAGTGTACTACAAGGTTGCGCTGAAATTTTTCTTCGGGGAGAAAAGAGGTAGATAAACTATATTTAAATTATAGGGTTAT
>Ga0228674_1002243_pt1 | contig 10781 bp, 5 predicted proteins | sample 1D_rmetaG_FD_189054 | JGI IMG/M metagenome (GOLD analysis project Ga0228674, IMG submission 189054) | Seawater microbial communities from Monterey Bay, California, United States - 1D_r | ecosystem: Environmental > Aquatic > Marine > Coastal | place: USA: California | collected 2016-09-26
GTGTTCGGTGTGTCTAATCCTCCAAAATCACCTGACTCCTCCGTTGAGGATCCTGAGACAATGTTTGATATGTTTGTAATTGCATTACTTCTGTTGATACCCAAAGTACCATTAAGTTTAATGTTTGAACCAGCAGGTGGAGGATACGCACTAGTAGTTCCGAGAGCTCTTGATATTCTCCCCATACTAACCTCACTTCCTGTTGCTGGTATTATTCCCATTTCTATATTTTTTCTTCGGTTATAATTACCTCACCATTACTAAATTCAGTAATAATAAGTTTATTTCCGTTAATTATTTCTTCAGTCTCGTTTACTATTTCCATATCTAAATATTGTTATATTCTCTACCATTAGTTGATTTACCAAAGAAAATCCTACTAAGACCCCATTCGTGGTCTTGTGGTGATTCTGATCTTCTACTATAATTTCTAAGACATAAAAATCTCACATACTTTGTTTTATACCTAAAAGGTGTTCCACTGTTTCTATTTTCACCCGTAAATAAACCTGTGGAATATCTTGTCCATGTTGTAGGATATATTGGTGCCCCTAACGCATAATTATAAGTCCCACCCGCAACACCTCTACTTACAGGTGTTCCTACGGGTAATGAATATCCATAATCGGGAAGTGTACCATTCTCCAATACCATTTCCCAATCACCAGAACCTGTTTGAGTTAACGACCTATATCTCATACCATTAAACCTTGTGTATTCATGTGGTATTCCATAATCAGGATGTGTTGCAGGAAAGAAGAGTATTTGTCTAAAGTAATATGTATGATTTGTTACGTCAGAACCTTGATACCAACCATCGGGTGTTGTTATATATATTGAACTGTCACCAGGTGTCGCCGCTCTTGATAAGTATGTGTTTCCAACATCCCCACAATTTCTTAAATCAATAAATGTTTTATTTTTGTCATAACATGCAAAACCGATATGACCACCAGCATTATTACCTGAACTGCCGGGTTGGAAGGTTTTTGCATAAACAATTAATTTGTAGTTTTCAGAAGTATCAACCTCGAGAAAATCTGAACTGATAAATCCACTACCACTACCACCAACTATATGGACGTATGGTTGATCGACACCATTTATGACTGGTCCCCCATTAGCTCTGTACGATCCCATATTAAAATTATCTACATTACCCTTTTTAAAATCTCCGTTTCTCCACAAACCAAATCCATCATTACCAAATGTCATACTCATATTCTACCACTTTTTTTTAGGACATGTTGTGTCCTTTAATAATGTTAGGGTCTCACTTATACACTCACACTGAGTGCAAATACCTTCATCAAAAAACTCACATGTTTCACATATGGAAATTCTTTGATTTTTCTCTTCTTGTGTACAGTAATCTGTTTCTTCATTTGTTATTACATTATAAGTAATACCATTTTTTATATATGTTTCTGTTTTCATACTACTCTTCGTACCAAATATTAATATCACTTATTTTTACATTGTGACCCGTTCCACTACCTTGACATGCTGTTGAGTGATAAATGCCAGCAAGTTCACCATTTAAGTTTCTCCTTCTCTTCATTATAAAAATTTTAGGATCCCCTAAATGATATCCACTGTGGTAGAAATTATTACTATTATTGTCACACGCATATACTCTACTGTGTGATTGAAACTGTGTATGTCCCCACGAATTAGTTGATCTACTTTCTGAAAAAAAATCATTTTTACTCGGATCATAACTATGTAAATTACCGTCATAAGGACCTGGTCCATAACCACTACTACTGTTAAATGACCAACAAGACGCATATCCATTAATAGTAAATCTACACGATATCATATTCCAATCAATAGGATCTTTTAATCGGATATAAACCGCAGAATTATCACACCCCGAAACCGTTTTAAATCCCTCGAACACAAACTGACCATCAACGTCACCACCAAAGGTTTGGTCTGTGTTTTTAAGTGTAATTGAATCTATCATTGATTCATCAACTTTAATTGTTTTCGGTCCTCTTCTACTTGACATTATTTTTCAGTTAATTTTTTTTCTAATTCTTCTACTCTATTTAGGAGTTCTTTATTTGCTTCAATTAACAATGCTGTAATTTTTTCATACTTAACACCTTTGTAACCATCATTTCTCGTACTAACCAATTCAGGAAGTACCTCCTCAATTTCTTGTGCAATGACACCGACATCGTGACCTTCGTTCTTAGATTGTTCATTCCAATCGAACTCATAACCACCGATCAGTTTAATTTTATCAAGTGGATTAAGTATTGGTTTAATATTGTCTTTTAGTCTCTCATCCGATGAATGGTATGCAATTACATCACCTTTAACATGTAGAGTATCATCTATCGTAACTGTACCTGACGCATTAACCGTTAAGATTGGGACTCCCGATATATCTGAAACCTCAAATATATCACCCGTCATATCATCCGATATCGAAAATAGTGGTCCTTGTGTTCCATGTACCTCAAATACTGTTGCCCCGGCAGTTGTACCTTCAACGTATAATGGTGTCGATGACGGTGTAGTTGTGTTTCCTTGACCAATAGATAAAGATTTTTTAATATTCGCTCTACCATCAGTGGTAAGTGCCATTGCACCTTGGTTATCAGAATCACCATCTGTTCCCCACCAAAAACCTCTGTCCGCATCTGCATTCATTTGGAATGACATCGCGTAATTATTACCGAGATGACCAAATTGATATCCACTCTTCATACCGATGGTATATTGATCACTCGTCCAAACTCTAATTTTATCCCTTGTTTGAGATCCGTTACCATCAATTAAACCAATATTGTACCTCGTACTGCTACTAAACACATCAGGTAATGTACCTGTGGTCATATTACTTGCATTAAGGGTTGATGACGATGTTAAATAACCACCACTCGCATGATCGCCCCATCCATATGCATCATTCCATTTCTCAGAGGTTCCGTGATTCGTAGTTGTAATGGTACCATCTGTCCATATACCACGACCTATTGCGGATTTAGTAACACCGTTATCCATTATCAGTAGTTGATGTGCTAAACCATCTTTAGATTGTCCACCAACATTTGTATGTGTAAACGCTAAACCATATAAATTACCTGAAGTTGTACCGTCATCGGAGAGGTTATAAGCAGTACCCATCGACCATACGTGTTGGTATCTCGTTGCGGAGTACAATCCATATACACCTCGACCGTAGTTATTTGCAACTAACGCCTTCTGAGTAGCCATTGTTATGGTACCTGTGAAAGAATCATTCGCGTTACTTCTTAAAAACTCTGAAGAATTAATACCATCTAATTTATCCGAATCTGCGGCCTTACCGGCTATTGGGAGGTAAACACCATTATGATCTCCCCAACCATATGCTGTCTTGAAGTTTTGAATATTAGTTTTGGTAAGATCTTCTCCATCTAACCTAAGTAAATCTCCTCTAAGTAGTGCGGTTTTTCTTGCCGCCCATCCACCTGTCCAATTACCTGTTTCTGAATTAACTTCAAGACCTTGTTCCGCATTGATGTAAACATATTCATTTGTCTGTCCTGCCGCGTAAGCGTAAGATTCACCAGCATTCAATATTAACTGTTGTCCCGTACCTCTTATATCTCCACTGATTGATAATGCTCCTACAAATGTGTCTGTACTGTTTAATAAATAACCACTCAAATCTTGATCACCTGTGTATCCAGCAAGTGAATGATCACCCCATCCATATGCTGTATCCCAATTTCCATTATTATAAGAAGATGAATTACTATGTATAACCTCACTTAGTGTTAAACCTGTACCACTTGTTGCACCTTTATACCCTATCATTACACCACCATTGTACGGTGCTTGAAGTATTAACTTATCTGTCGAGTCATTAGAAACTCCTATTATTAAGTTGTTTGCCTCACCTGATGTGTTACCATAACCATATGAATGAAATTGTATGAAACCATAATCTGAAGGATCATTAATATTTGTGCCGTCTTTTTCTGACTCAAAGAATATTCCACTTCTACCTACACTATCTCCTTTTAATATTAAGTTAGTACCCGCACTTTGGTAATAACCCATGTCACTAGCTCCTGAATCTACAGACCCTGCAATGGTTAATCCACCCGTTAAAGTTCCACCTCCGATTGGTAAATCATCGTCCTGTGAAGTTAAGTAACCTGCTTGTGAATGATCTCCCCATCCATATGCTGTGTTCCATTGACCAACCTTAACGTCAGTTATGGTATTACTTCCCATATCAATACCACCAGTGGCAGTAAATTGTATACCATTACCCATAGTTATCTTACCATCAGGTAGGAAAGTCATTAAAGTGGTTGTTGTTCCTGCTGAAGAATCAGACCATTGAATCATACCATTATTCCCACCCGCTCTAACTCTAAACCTATCGGCAGGGTCCGTAAAACTATTAGTATCTACGAAATCTAAATAAGGGAATGTGTCGGATATTGTTAATCCACCAACTGTCAGATCATTACTTGTGGTTGAACCTCTAGTGGTTACACTATCTAATGTATCTGTTTCACTGTATGATCTAAGATATCTACCATCAAGATCAACAGTATATGTGTCTCCACCATTTTTAGTGAAAGTTATAACACCATCACCACTATTAAATGTTGCACCTGTTGTATGTAAAACCGTATCGACCGCAAATCCTGTTACGTCCACACTATTACCATTTGATTTATTAAGTGTTAATGTTTGGGTCGAATCATTATATGTACCACCAGTGACATTTATATCGGTAAGTGTTGAACTGATGTCTACTGTGTATGTGTCTCCATCATTTCTTGTGAATGTAATTATACCATTAGTACCATTAAAAGTTGCACCTGTTGTGTATTCATCATTATAAGAGGTTAAATAACCTTCTTGTGAATGATCTCCCCATCCATATGCTGTATTCCAATTTGAAGAGTTGTCGGCAAAGTTAGCACTTGTCCATACGGTTCTCATAGATTGCCATGTAGTACCATTACCCTGTCTAAAGTATAGGTTTGTATCTCCAATACCACTATCCGCTTCCGATATTAATTGCCAAGCCGCATATGTGCCTGTCCAACCTTTTAATGTTATTCCACTATACCATGAACCTAAAGAACCGAATTCATCTGTAAAATCTAATGAAAGATGTTGTGAAGTATAGTCATTAGGTGATTTTTCTGCTGTTCGTGTATCTGGTATTTTTAATTGTGACAATTGTCTTGTAGAGTGACTTGTTATTACACCATCAGTCATTGTTAATTGGTTAACAACATAAGAACCTGATGTATCTATGTCTTGATCTGTACCTATGACAGTATTTCCACTTGAGGTTACGTATCCCGCTTGTGAATGATCTCCCCACCCATATGCTGTGTTCCAATTATCAATATTTGTATCTGTAATTCCAGCCGAAGGTGATGCTGTAAATATTGGGTCCGTCTCTGTAAAACTTGTTAAGAATCTACCATCTATATCTACAGTGTATGTATCACCATCATTTCTTGTAAATGTTATAACTCCTGTTCCTGTGTTAAATGTAGCACCTGTCGTATACTCATCTGTATTTACCACGGATTCACTTGCGGTAGTCAAACCTGTAACATGACCATTACTATCGAGTAATATGTCTTGAATGTAGGTTCTACCACCATTATTCGAGGAACTCGCCGCGGATATATTTGGATGTGCTGTTAGGTACCCCGCTTGTGAATGGTCACCCCATCCATATGCTGTGTTCCAATTATCAATATTTGTATCTGTGATTCCGGCTGAAGGTGATGCTGTAAATATTGGATCTGTTTCTGTAAATGATGTGAGATAATTAGAATCGTTGGTAAACATCGATATGTTACCTGTCACATTAGATAAAACTCGACTACTATTTATTACTACCGTATTTCCAACTTTATACCCATATGTTGAATTTACACCAGCATCATCTAATATTTGGAAATGTATTTTATTACCATCTTCGGGTTCATAAAAATCTAAACCTTCGGGTGTTGCTTTAATTGCCATATCAACACCAGCGTCCGATGTTCCGTTAAATAGGATTTCAGGATTAGTACTATTAAGTGTTAAATTACCTGTAAGGGTTCCTCCACCTAACTGTAAGTACCTATCGTCAATATCGACAGTGTATGTCGTATTATCATTATTAGTAAATGTAATTATTCCATTACTGTCGTTGAACGTAGCCCCTGTCGTAAATTTAACTGATTCAATTGCAAATCCCGTCACATCCACAGTATCACCATCACTCTTTGTCAATGTTAGTGTTTGTGTACCATCATTATATGTACCCCCCGTCACCGTAACATCGGTTAAAGTACTACTAATATCAACAGTATACTGATCTCCATCGTTTCTTGTAAATGTGATTATACCATTACCACCATTAAATGTGGCACCTGTGGTATATTCATCATTATATGTTGTTAGGTATCCCGCTTGTGAATGGTCACCCCATCCATAAGCAGTATCCCATTGACCAACTTTAGTATCGGTAATGATATTTGTTCCCATATCAATATTACCACTACTAACATCTACATCACTCGAGAAGTACGCCTGTTGGTTACCATTTAAATATAGTGCTGTGACCCCATCTGTTTGGAAAACCAATCTTGTTGAATTAACACTATCAGAACTATCGACATTAACATACATGTAGCTATTCGCAACCCTCACCTGACCTGTTAAATTATTAGTCGTATCTGTTATAATAAGTTTTGGTGTACTATCATGTGATATAGTAATATCGTTTGATGTAGTTGCACCTCTAGTGGTCACACTATCTAATGTATCTACCTCAGTATAACTTGTTAAGTATCCAGCACTTCCGTGATCTCCCCATCCATATGCGGTGTTCCAATTTGAAATATTAGTATCTGTAATCCCAGCTGAAGGTGATGCCGTAAATATTGGGTCCGTCTCTGTGAATGAAGTTAAATATCTACCATCAATATCAACAGTAAATGTGTCCCCATCGTTTCGAGTAAAGGTGATCACACCATTACCATTGTTAAAGGTAGCTCCTGTTGTGTACTCATCATTATATGTTGTTAAGTAACCTGCTTGTGAATGGTCACCCCACCCATATGCTGTATCCCAATTTGATATTTGAGTTGACGTAATGTCATAAACCACATGGGCTGTAAATATTGGATCAGTTTCTGTAAATGATGTAAGGTATCTTCCATCTAAATCCACGGTATACGTGTCTCCACCATTCTTAGTAAAAGTCACAACACCATTACCACTATTAAAGGTGGCTCCTGTTGTATGAAGTACGGTATCTACTGCAAACCCCGTAACATCTACACTAGTACCATTAGATTTATTAAGTGTTAACGTTTGAGTTGAGTCATTATATGTACCACCAGTAACATTTATATCTGTTAAAGTACTACTAATATTTAGAGTGTATGTATCACCATCATTTCTAGTGAAAGTGATAATACCGTTTGACCCATTAAATGTTGCACCTGTTGTATACTCATTATTATATGATGTAAGGTACCCTACCTGTGAATGATCACCCCATCCATAAGCGGTATTCCAATTACCATCATTATAACCTGATGCCGATAATGTACCTTGTATTGTGGCGTCCCCATCATAACTAATTCTAAGTGATTCATTTAATGTACCTGATGTACTTGACCCATCTCCCGTATACACTACAAATGCACCGGCACCTTCTGTGTTTTGACTATCAGCAGATGCGTCTTGACCTACTTGAGCCCCTATACGAACTTGTGGTGTCCAATTATCATTAGTATCTGTAAATTTAAAATCTATGAACGTTTGTTGTTGTGACAAATCACCACCAACATTGTTAACTAACTCTAAGAGAGTAGTCCCTTGAGTACCACTAGTTGAAGTTGTTTTATTAATTGTGTGTATTCCCGTAGTAATATTATTAACGGTATTCGCACCTCTAGTAGTTACACTATTTAAGGTGTCTGACTCAGTATAACTTGTTAAATATCCCGCTTGTGAATGATCACCCCATCCATAAGCGGTATTCCAATTGTCAATATTTGTATCTGTAATTCCAGCCGAAGGTGATGCTGTAAATATTGGATCTGTTTCTGTAAATGATGTAAGGTATCTTCCATCAAGATCAACAGTAAATTGGTCTCCATCGTTTCTAGTGAAAGTGATAACACCATTCGATCCATTAAATGTGGCACCTGTTGTATATTCATTATTATATGCTGTCAGGTACCCCGCTTGTGAATGGTCACCCCATCCATAGGCAGTATCCCAATTTGATATTTGAGTTGACGTAATATCATAAGATGCATGAGCTGTGAATATTGGGTCCGTCTCTGTGAATGAAGTTAAATATCTACCGTCTAAGTCTACATTATATTGATCACCATCATTTCTTGTAAATGTCACAACACCGTTTGAGGTACTGAAGGTTGCGCCCGTAGTGTATTCGTCGTTATATGATGTCAGATAACTACCTGTATTCGATTCGATACTATCTAACCTTGAATCGTGTGACCCACTTGTTGTTTCTAAACTATTTAATCTACCATTCTGAGTACTATTTGTATCGTCATTAGATGATGTGTAACTATTTAAATCATTTCTTAAGTCTGTTACATCATTATCCGTAGCATATGTGTCATCGATACTTGAAGTAAATTCCTCAAGACTATCTAATCTACCATCAACTAAATTATAATTTGTAGTTCCTGTTATATCTATTTGTGCGGAACCACTTACAACTGTTTCAGTATTTAATTTAGATTTTACACCATCTAAGAAGTGGTTTGATCCTGTATTAAGTGTTAAACTTCTACTTGTGTCAATAGTACCTCCACCAGTTAAACCTTTACCACTACCAATTGTTATGGTTGAGTGATCAATGTGTTCATTTGATTCATAGTTTGTGGTCGCATCATGATCTATCTGTACAGAACCACTTATTACACCATCAGTATTTAATTTATTCTTAATTGTAGTATTAATACTACTAGTGAATGAATTTAATGAGGACGTTGATATTTCAATTCTATCAATTCTATCTTCGTGGGAACCACTAGTAGATTCTAAACTATCTAACCTACCATCTAATGTTGTAAGATCACTATTAATTAGTAATCTTTCTTCACTTCCTTTAATACCCGCTTTCCAAGTGTTATCTCCCGTATCATATATTAAGGAACCCGATAAAACACCTGGTGATTCCGTATCTCTTACTTCTATACCCGCATTTGCCGCACCACTACCGTTAAGTGATAAAATGTTGTCGTCAATATCTACAGTAGTTGAATCTACCCTTGTTTCCGTTCCTTTAACCAATAAATTACCCTTTATTGTTACGTTTGAACCTGTAAATTCTAACCCCGTGTCTACTTTAGTTTCAAAAGTTTCGAGATCGGTTATTCTCCCATCGTGAGATCCTGAAGTTGTTTCTAAAGACCCGATCTTTCCTTCTATTGTTGAGAGGTCGTTAGAAACAAGGAAACTCCCTGTTTTAGATTCAATACTATCTAATCTACCGTCATGTGATCCACTTGTTGTTTCTAAACTGTTTAACCTACTATTATGTGAAGAAGTGATAGATTCAATACTATCTAATCTACCGTCATGTGATCCACTTGTTGTTTCTAAAGAATCTAACCTACCATCAGTTGATGATGTGTATGTATTTAAATCAGTTCTGAGTGTTGTTACGTCAGTATCGGTTGCATATGTGTCATCGATACTTGAAGTAAATTCCTCAAGACTATCTAATCTACCATTTTGATCACTATTTGTGTTATCATTTGATGATGTATATGTGTTAAAGGAACCAGTATCAACTAAAGTGGAAAAATCAATAGATCCACTAAGTATTCCTGTTTTCCAAGTTGCAATACCATTACTATCTACCGATAAAACTCTATCAGTATATCCTGACTCAATTGTTGGTAGTCCACCACCAACAGTCGCGGTTACAGTACCTGTTTGAGGTGATGCAAAACTAACAACCACTTGATTAACACTTGTCGCTTCTATTTTCTGTGGAATAATAACCTCGTCATTACTATCAAAAACCTCAATAGAGGGATGTTTTTCATTTAAATTGTGATTTAATGTCCATGTACTTGTTGCACTTGTAACTTCTAATTTTGCGGTCCTACCTTCACTACTCTCCGACTCTGCCGCAACACCTGAAAGGAATACAACCGCATCACCACCTGTAGTACCACTTATTTTTATACCTGTTGAATCATCAAATTTAATTCTTGTGAAAGTAGAATCGATAGAAGTCGATCCCGCGTCTGATCCTGAGATTTTAATTGGCACATCTGTTAAACCTAAACCACTACCTGTAAATTCTGTTGCTGTGAGAGACCCTGTTACTGTAGTATCCGTATTAATATGTAAACCATCCGCATCAATAGATGCCGTGGAGGTTGAACTCGCTATTCGGTCTAAACTAAGACCCGTAACTCCTGATGCAGGAATATTATAAAGTCCACTACCATCACCAATAAAGGATGAACTGATATTAGTTGCCGTTAAATCGCCAACTAAGTCAATATTACCAAAATTTTGTGTGTTTGTGATTATTACTTCTTCGACGGAAGGTCCATTTGAACCCGATTTTGATAAGAAAATCTTACCGTCGGTTGTATTCATGGATAATTCACCAAGTAGTAGTTGTGAATTAATCGGAATCTTACCGGATATAGCGCTTCTACGCAGTTTAACTGTCTGTCCCATATATATGGATCTCTCTAAATGTATTTATAGTGATATCTATCACTTTTATTATGATCTAT
>Ga0228674_1002248_pt1 | contig 10768 bp, 10 predicted proteins | sample 1D_rmetaG_FD_189054 | JGI IMG/M metagenome (GOLD analysis project Ga0228674, IMG submission 189054) | Seawater microbial communities from Monterey Bay, California, United States - 1D_r | ecosystem: Environmental > Aquatic > Marine > Coastal | place: USA: California | collected 2016-09-26
ATCTCGAAGCAGTTCAAGACCGGCCTGATGTCGTCCTCGACCCTGGGCATGGACTTCCAGATGTCGCAGAACCTGCCGACCCACGTGGCCGGTACCCAGGGCGGCACTCCGCTGGTGAACGGCGCCAACCAGGGCATCATCAATTCGGGCTCGACGGACAACCCCTACGCGGACACCACCTCTCTGGTGACCGACGGCTGGACTGCAGCAGCTGCACAGCGCCTGAACGTGGGCGACGTGTTTACCATCGCTGGCGTCTTCGCCGTCAACCCGGTGACCAAGCAATCCACCAACCAGCTGCAGCAGTTCGTGGTGACCGCGAATGCCTCGTCCGATGGCTCGGGCAACCTGACCGCCATCATCAGCCCGGCGATCATCGCCGGCGGCGCGTATCAGAACGTCACCGCGCGTCCGGCCGACAACGCGGCAATCACCGTCGTGTCCGGCACCTCGGGCGCCCTGGTGCCGCAGAACATCCTGTTCCACCCGGATGCGTTCACCCTGGTGACCGTGCCGATGGACCTGCCGAAGGGCATGGACATGGTTGCTCAGGCGACCTACGAGGGTGTGACGCTGCGCTTCGTTCGTGGCTTCGACATCACCAACAACCGTCGTATCTGCCGCTTCGACCTGCTGGCCGGCTATGGCCTGCTGCGTCCGGAATGGGCCGTGCGCGTGCCGAGCTAATCGGCCTGGTTTAGTCGCCAACCAAGGCGGGGGCTTCGGCCCCTGCCATTTCGGAGAGCCAAATGGACAAATACCCCAAGTACCTGTATCGCAAGGATGAAGCGCGCCTGCTGAAGGATGAGGCCGAAGAAAAGGCGCTGGATGGCACCTGGTACGAAAGCCCGGCTGATGTGCCCGCTGATGTGCCGAAGGAAGCTGCGCCGGCCGCTGCCGAAGAAATCGACCTGGAATCCCTGTCGATTCCGCAGCTGCGCGAGAAGCTGGCTGCCATCGGCGTCGATCTGCCCGCCGGCTACGTCAAGAAGGCCGACTTGATCGCCATGCACAACGAAGCCGCCAACACCCCCGCCGAGTAATCATGACGCCTGCTGATCTCATCCCCCGCGCTGCACGCCGTGCAGGAGTTCTCGGCACCGATGAAAACATGTCGGCCGAGGACTTGGATACCGGCTTCTATGTGCTCAACGAGATGATCGATGCTTGGTCTATCGACAAGCTCTATCTCTACGAGCTGGTGACGCTCACGACGCCGGCGGTGAATGGGAAAGCAGCCTACACGCTCGGGCCTGGTGGCGATTTCGATACGACGCGGCCGCCCAGCATCGACCAGCTGATTTACACCAACGGTTCCATCGATTACGAGGTGGTGCAGACCACTGTGGAGCAATATGCGGCGATCCCCTACAAGCAGACCATCGGCATCCCGTCTGCGTTTGCCTACGAGCCGTCTATGCCGGCTGGCGTCATGTCGATTTATCCGATTCCGATTGCAGGCGGCACGCTGAAGGCAAAGACACACCAGCTGCTGACGCAATTCAGTTCCATCAGTCAATCGGTGCAGTTCCCTCCCGGATATCAGGCAGCGCTGCGCCAAACGCTGGCAGTTGCTCTGTGCGGTGAGTTCAATGTGACGCCAAGTCCCGAGCTGATGCGCTCTGCACAGAACGCCAAGCGCGCGATTGCGCGGGCCAATGTGCGCGTGCCATTACTGAACATCAAGGTGGGTGACGCGCCGACGCGCAACATTCTGGCAGGGTTCAACTGACATGACCCGCGACCAGCTCACCATCCTGCTGCACCAGATTTTGAGCAGGCGTATCGCTTGCAGCCTCACTGATGTGACCAAGTCGGCGGAGCGGTTTGTCTTGGAACCGGTGATGTGGTGCGGGGCCGTAGTTGGCGTGTTGATGCGGGATGGCCCAGAGGTACATATTGCGGTGAATGACAACGTGCACAGGCGCTGGGCTACACGCAAGTTCTTCCGGGGCGTGCTGGGCCCGCTCATTGATCGGTTTGGCTATGCCAGCACTACGGTATGCGAGAGCAACCGGCGCGGCCTGGACTTTTGCCGGCGCATTGGATTCGATGAAATTGGCCGCGAAAACGGCATCGTCAAAATGATTTGCAAGGTGACACTATGACCCCGTTTCTCCGCAAGATTTTCCACGAGCAGCGCATCGCGCAGGATCCGAGCAGCATTTTGCAGGTTGCCGGCCCCATTGTCGGCGGCTTGCTCAGCCAGGACGCGGCTAACAGCGCAGGCGATGCGCAGCTACAGGCTGCCCAGCAAGGTGCGCAGGCCACCCTTCAGGCCCAGCGCGAGGCCAATGACCTGCAGAAGTACATGTACGACACGTCTCGCAAGGACAGCCTGCCATTCTTGAACAATGGTACGGCCGCCAGCAACCGACTGTCGTACTTGCTCGGCTTGTCTCCCAACAGTTCCGGATCGCAAAGCGCTTTCACGCCGATCACAGCCGATGCGCTGGCAAACACCACGGGCGCATGGACGCCCAACTCGACCCTGTACGCGAATTCCCCGGAATACAAACAGGCATGGGATACGTTCATCAAGAATCATGCCGCGCAGTACGGCGTGAATCCGAATAGCGCGCTTGGCTCGGACGCAAGCCAGTTGGTGGGGCAGCTGCAGCAGTACGGCTTCAACCTGGACAACTACAACGCGGCCCAGACTCAGAAATCGCAAGCTGATGCTGCAGCGGCACAGAAGGCGGCCCAAGCTGACCCGGCGTATGGCTCTCTGCTCGGCAAGTTCGACCAGAACGCGATCAACAACGATATCGTCTATCAGAAGACCTATCAGACCGCGCTGGATCAAGGGCAGAACGCTCTGTCGCGCATGGCTGCGGCCAACGGCAACCTGTATTCAGGCGCGGCAGCTAAGGCCCTGCAGGACCGTGCTGCGCAGACTGCCAACACCTACCTGGGCGACGCCTACAACCGGTTTACGAGCGACCAGACCAACCAGTACAACCGCCTGGCCGGGCTGGCTGGCGCCGGTCAGACTGCAGCCAATACGCTGTCGTCGGCCGGCAGCAACTATGCCAACGCAGGCACCAGCACTGCCTTGAGCACTGGCAATGCGCTGTCCAACCTCTACACAGGCGCGGGCAACTCGCGCGCGGCCAGCTCCATCGCTGGCGGCAATGCGCTCTCCGGCGGCCTGAACTCGATCTCGAACTACTACCAGACGCAGAACCTGCTGAGTCAGCTTGGTGGCATGAAGAACACGGGTACCCCCACCATTTTCGGCAACAGCGACTTGAACCAATCCTTGAGCGGCTTCAATTTCACCGGCTTTAAATAAGGACGAGCCATGGCCATCGACGCAAACATCCTTTTCCAAGCCGGCCGCCCTACGGTGCAGCTTGAAGACCCTCTGAACAAGCTGGCGCAGCTCGGCCAGGTGCAGGGCTTCCAGAACCAGAATGCGCTGGCGCAAATCCAGCTGGATCAGGCGCGCCGCGCCAATGCGCAGGCAGAAGGCCTGAACAATCTGTATCGCGATTCGATCCGTCCTGATGGCAGTCTTGACCAGGGCGGCCTGATCACGCGCGCCGCACAGCAAGGGTATGGCTCCGCAATCCCCGGCATTCAAAAGGCATTTGCGGACGCGGACAAGGCGAAGGCCGATGTGGACAAGACGAAGGCAGAAATCACAAAGATCACCGCAGAATCCCTGAATACTGCGCTTCAGCAAGGGCGGGATATCTTGACCCAGGCCCCAAATGCAGAAGTCGGTCGGCGCTGGGTAATCTCTCAATACAATGACCCAAATGTAGGTCAGATTTTCAAAAAGATGGGGACGCTCGATCAGGTGCTTGCGCAATATGATGCGCAGACAAGCACTCCGGAAGGCTTCGCAAAGTGGAAGCAGGGTGCGATGCTTACTGCTGAACAGCTGATCAAGCAAACATCGCCGGACGCAAATACTGTCCTGCAAGCTCAAGTCTCGCGCCAGAACAACGCCGATACGAACGCCACTTCCCGTGCGAATAATGCTGCCACGAACGCTACCACTCAGCGCGGGCAAAACATGACCGATGCACGCCAGCGGGATCAGAATCAGATCAACGCATCAGGAAAGATCACAGAAGCATCGACGCAACTCCGAAAAGAGTTCGAGCAGCTCCCAGAGGTCAAGAATTTCAAACAAGCTCTTCCTGCTTATAACGGGATTGAGGATGCTGCTGCGCGTAGTAGCCCGCAGGCTGATATCAATTTGGTGTACGGGATTGCGAAGCTTTATGACCCAAACAGTGTTGTTCGAGAGGGGGAATACGCAACCGTTGCGAACAGTCCAAACGTTCCTGAAAGGGTGAAAGGCTATATTCAGTACGTCCAAGGTGGCGGCAAGTTGAGCCAGAAAACTAAGGATCAAATTCTGACCGAAGCAAGAAGTCGAATGCAAGCTTTCGAAGACCAGTACACCGGGGCGCGCACTAACTACGAGGATATTGCAAAACGCTCTGGCGGCGACCCTACATTACTTTTCCCGGCGGAGCAAAAATCAGTGATCAGAACAAAAACAAAGCCAACTGATCCGATAGCGCCACCGGATATCAATGATCTTCTTAAAAAGTACGGTGGCTGATATGGCAGACCGCGAACAACTCTACACGGCCTTGCGCAATGCGGATGCGGCCGGCGACGTGGAAGGCGCCCGCAAGCTGGCAGCGTACATCAAGACGTTGCCGGCCGATGCCGAGCCGGCCAAGCCTGAAACGACCATCGGCCAGGACATCGTCACCGGTGCCAAGAATGCCGGAATGGGGTTTGTCCAAGGGATCAAGGACGTGCTCGGCACTGGCGTGATGTTGGCTGAATCGGGGCTGGATAAGGTGCTTGGAACCAACGTTGGTGAGCAAGTGCGTCAGAAAAATCAAGCGACCCAAGACCAATTTAAGCGCGACTATGGCGACAGCACGGCGGCCAGCGTCGGCCGCGTGGGCGGCAATATCGCTGCAACTTACCCTGTCGGCGGCGTCTTGGGTGGGGTAGCCAAAGGTGCCGCCGCATTGGTGCCGAACGCTGCGCCTGTTCTTGTCCCGCTTGGCAATGCGCTGGCAACGTCTGGCTTGCGTACTGGAGCTGTGCAAGGAGGCGCGACAAACATGCTGTTCCGCATGGCTGGCGGCGCAGGAACTGGCGCAGTATCGGCTGGGCTCGTGAATCCTGATGATGTCGGAACTGGTGCAGTCTTGGGCGCTGTATTGCCGCCGGCACTGTCAGCAGCGGGCAAAGCCGGCCAATATGTCGCAAACGGCGCACGCTCTTTGGTTCAGCCTTTCACGCCTAGCGGTCAAGAAGCAATCGCTGGCAACATTGTGCGCCGATTTGCCGAGGGTGGCCCGACGCAAATCAACGCCGCATCGCTGGTACCAGGTTCCTCTCCAACGCTGGCAGAGGCAACCGCAAATCCTGGCATCGCCACTCTGCAGCGTGCGGTGCGTGATATCCGCCCGAACGCATTCGTTGAGCGTGAGGCACAGAATGCTGCCGCTCGAAATGCTGCCTTCGAAGGCGCGGCCGGCAATGCTGACCAGCTTCAGTTTTATCGCGCTGATCGCTCTACCGTTGCGGACCAACTGTACAAGGCAGCCGCAGATTCCTACGATCCGGCGAATGCAACCCCGTATGTGAAAGGCCAGATCACGCAGCTTTTGAAGCGTCCATCAATTGACAGCGCGAGCCGGGAAGCTCAGAAGCTTGCCATGGAGCGCGGAGAGAAGCCGGCAGCAGAGGGAAGTTTCCAAGCACTTCAGGATGTGAAGACGATTCTTGATGACAAGATCGCGGCGGCTATTCGAGACAACCAAGGCGGCCAGGCTAAGGCCCTTCAGGCAACGCAGGACAAGCTGATTGATGTGATGGAGCGGCTGAGTCCTGAATTTGCGAACGCGCGGCAAACCTATGCAGCAATGAGCCAGCCGGTGAATGCCATGGAAGCGCTGCAAAACCTTCGGATTACTGATGCAGAAGGAAACATCACTCTTGCGAAGGTGAAAAACGCTATTGATGGCCTTGAGCGTCAGCGCGCTGCGCCTGGTGTGAACAACGCAAAATCTATTACCGATGAGCAGCTTTCTGTCCTTCGCGCAATTCAGCAGGATCTGTTGCGCCAGTCCAATACAAAACTCGGCAAGTCCATCGGCTCGAACACGTTCCAAAACATCGCGACTGACAACATCTTGAACACAGTTGGCGGCAACGCACTGTCGCGATTGGCTGACAAGGTTGGCGTGGGTGGGTTTGCCGGTCAGGCCGGGCGACTGCTTTACAGCGGGCCGAATGAAGCAATCAGGAATCGGTTGGCCGACATGGTCCTGGATCCGGCGCGTGCTCAGGCTGCACTTAACAATGTTGCTCCGGCAAATCGCCTGCAAATCAATCCTGCTGTGATGCAGCTGCTTTATCGCTCTCAGCCTGGCGTCGTACCTGCTCAAGGGAATGGCCAGTGATTAGCGTAAAGAAGAAATTTCCGAAAAAAGCCAAGAGCACCAACACGATGAACTTGACGATCAAAAATCCGGTGAAGTCCATTTTTGGAGCCTGGGAAGGGAAGGGGGAGCCATGATCATACCGCTTTTCTCGCTTGGCACCAAAAGCAAGTCCGTTACCGTCAGCGCGCAGGAGCACGTGAACGTGTTTGCCGAGGTCTCGCAAGATGCAGACAAAACTCCGCTTGCGTTCTATGGCATGCCTGGCCTGACTCTTTCCACCAGCTTCGGCGACACGCCGGTGCGCGGCCGTATCCCCGTCGATGACTTCCTCTATGTCGTGCATCGGGGCACCTTCTGGGAGGTGAATAATGCCGGCGTGAAAGTGTCGCGCGGCACGCTGAATACCACCTCCGGCCGCGTGCAGATGGCCTACAACGGGTTGCAGATCGGCATTGTCGACGGCAAAAACCTGTACATGTACGCGCTCAATCGCACTGCGCAACCCATCGCGTCCATCACCAACGTGGGCACCCTGGCAACGCTCACGACGGCGCAGCCGCACAATCGCTACACCGGGGAAACGGTCACGATCAGCGGCGCCACGCCAGCCGAGTACAACGGGACATTCACCATCACTGCGACCGGCGCGACGACCTTCACCTACACGATGGCATCGAACCCTGGCGCCTCTGCATCGCCGGTTGGCTCGTATGTGGTGGCATCTTCGTTTGTGACTGTCGGCGGCGGCTTGCTGGCCAACCCGTTCGACATCACTTGGCAGGATCACACTTTCATCATGGGCTTCACCGGCTCGGGAGCCATCCAGTGGTCAGCAGTTGATGATGGCACCAATGTGTCGGCGCTCGACTTTGCCACCGCAGAATCCAGCCCGGACGACCTGGTGCGATGCATTGCGGACCATGGCGAGGTCGTGCTCTTCGGGAAGAACAGCATTGAATTCTGGGCAAGCACGGGCAACCTTGATCAGCCATTTTCCAATCAGAACGGCTCGGAATTGGAATTCGGCCTGGCCGCGCCGTGGTCCCTGACGAAGTTCAACGACACGCTTATTGGCTTGGTACGCAACGGCGGCCAGGTCGAGGTTCGCATGCTGCAAGGGCATACTATGCCGAAGGTCAGTTCGCAGTCGATGGACACCATCATCAATGGCTACGCGAACGTGGCCGATGCGACCGGAAGCGCCTTTGTGTATCAGGGCCACCCCATGTATCAGATCAACTTCCCGAGCGCCGGCACGTCGTGGGTTTATGACGCAAGCACAGGCCTTTGGACATCGATGCAATCTGGCCTTGCGGGAGGCCGGCACCTTGGCGAGATGCATGTTGACTACCTCAACAAGGTACGCGTTTTCGACTATCAAAACGGCAATATCTACAACCTGGACCAGACGGCATATACCGACAACGGCATGCCGATTGTTCGGCAGATTGTCGGGAGGCACGTTTTCCGTGACTTGAACGTGCTGCGCACATCGTTTATGCAAATCGACTTTGAAACGGGCGTCGGTGTGAATGATGGCCAGGGCAGCGATCCGCAGGTGATGCTGCAGGTATCGCGCGACAACGGGCACACGTGGGGCAATGAGCTTTGGCGCTCCATGGGCAAGATCGGTGAGTACAGGACCCGGGTCATTTGGCGCCGGCTTGGGCGAGGCTATGACTTCGTATTCAAGATCCGCATGACAGATCCGGTGAAATTCGTTCTTGCAGCCGCGGCGGTGACCAATGAATAGCAAACCACGTCTACAAGAAGAATTCCCAGTTGAAGGCGATTCGGCACGAATCACCCGGGGCTGGTCGAATTGGTTTATGGACGCGTGGCGCGCGCTGGCCGGCTGGCAATCGACACTCACAGCGACGGCCAGCCTCACATTCCCGGCCATCGGTGCGCAAAGCCAGGGCTCTCTTTCGTTCGCAGTGGCAGATGCGGCGCCAGGCGATGCAGTAGCCGTCTTCAGCATTGATGTTGCTGGCATGATTTTTTCCGCACAGGTGACAGCGCCCAACACGGTCACGGTCTATGCGAAGAATTTCACCGCTGGCGCAATCACGCCCCCGGCATCGTTGTCAGTCCGCGTCATCGTTTTCCAGAATTAGGAGCAAATATGTCCGTCAGCCTCAGCCCTCTCTTCAATACTCAGACCGTTACCGAAAACGGCGCTCCGGCAGTTGGTTGGACGGTGACCACCTATCAGGCTGGTTCATCGACGCCGCTGCCGACATTCACTGATTCCAGTGGCGCCACTCCGCAATCGAATCCCATGGTATTGGACTCGCTGGGCCTGCCTGCCCTTGGCCAGGTATGGCTCACCTCCGGCGTGGCCTATAAATTCGTCCTTGCAGATGCCAGCGGCGTGGTAAAGCGCACCGAGGACAATGTGACCGGCGTGCCAAGCGCAACCGCAACGCTGGACCAGTGGGTTATTTCTGGCGCGGCGCCGTTGTATATCTCCGCGAATTCTTTCTCGTTCCAAGGTGACCAGACTTCGACCTTCACGCCAGGCCGTCGCGTGAAGCTGACCACGAGCGCCGGCACTCTGTATGCCACCATTCTGACTTCGGTGTTTGCAGCCTCGATCACTACCATCACTCTGTCTGTGGACGGTGGCACTGCGCTGGACTCGGGGCTGTCAACCGTGGCCTATGCCATGCTTTCGTCGGTCTCCGATTCGCTGCCAAGAATCGCGGCATTCACGCCGCCTTCCGCCGTACGCGGTCTGCGCGGACAGCCGAATGCGACGACTCCAACCACGAAATACGATCTCACGGTGACCGACTATGTGACGCTGCGAAATAACAGCGGCGAGTCGATCACGTTCTCGAACGTCGGCACCATTACGCTCGATATCAGCCTTCCAGGGCCTGCTCGCGGCGGACGTGACCGGGCTGCAGCGCTTGCCGTAAGCAGCTGGGCGTACATGTACTTTGTCAGTGATGGCGCGACGATCAGCGCTGTCATCAGCCCGACAGCGCCGGCATCTTTCACAGGGTCGACGCTGCCCACCGGTGACAAAATGTGGGCCTTCGCCGGGATCGTCCGGATCAACGGAGGCGGCCAGATTGCCGCGATGTACTACCGAGGGTCAACGGCATCGCATGCAGTTCAACAGAGTGCTCTCAGCGGTGGCTCAGCGGTCGTAGAAACTCCCGTGACGGTAAGCCCATTTGTTCCTCCTGAAGCACTTTCCTACTGTTTGCATACTGAGTACGCAAACAACGGTGCAGGAGCTGGCGCGTATTCAGCCGGCGTGCGGCTTGTAAGTGGCAGCGCACTGTATCGCTCAACAATTGGCGTCACCAGCGCGGCTGCAATTGCATACCAGAACCAAAATATCAATTTGCCCAACGTTGGTCAGTCGTTCAACTACTTTGCTGGTAGCGCATTGACGCAGTTCTCCGCGTGGGTCACCAGCTTCACAGTCGCAAATGGGGGTGAGTGATGCCATATTCTTTTCGAGATCCGGTAACAGGCGTCTTGGTTGCCTGGGGTTACGTGGAGACCAACCGGCCAGGCGATATCCGCCAATCGGAGCCGTGGGACTTTAATCTGGAAGTCAATAAATGGCGATGGGATGACACACTTTCTCCCCCGGCCTGGGTGCCATATCCGTGAGGTGCGAATGGCTGATGAACAGGAAATGATCGTTCGCATGACCAGGATGGAAACCATGATGGATGGTTTCCGCGAAGGCCAAGCCGACATCAAAGACATGCTGCGCCGGTTTCTGGCGACACAGGAGATCGTCACGCAGCATGGCGAGGCCATCAAGGCATTGCTCGACAGCGACCAGCGCATGGTCTTGCGCATGGATTCGCACTCTCAGTGGCAGGCGCAGCATGAGGAAGTGACCGGCCGCACACTGGAAAAGATCGACCTGAAATTCGACGCCAAGATTGACGATGTTTGGAAGAGCCAGCGCTCCGGCTTCGCAGAGATTGCGACGTTCCAGAACCGGCTGCGCGGCGGCATGGTGGTCACGTATGCGCTGCTGGGCATCATAGGCACCGTCTGCATGGCTGGAGGAAGCTGGCTGATCAACACCGTGAACAAGGCCGAGCAAATCAATCTGGTGCAGGCTCAGGAGCTTTCCGAGCTGCGCCGCATGGTGACCAAGGAGGGGAAGTGAACTTTGACCAAGCATTCGATGCGCTGATCGGCCACGAAGGCGGCTACAGCAACAACCCGGCCGACCCCGGCGGCGAGACCATGTGGGGCGTGACGCTGACCGTAGCCCGCGCCAGCGGCTACACCGGCCCGATGAAGGATCTGCCGCGCGACACGGCCAAGGCCATCTACCGCGCGCAGTATTGGGACGC